>Ga0098037_1000016_pt1 | contig 245625 bp, 185 predicted proteins | sample 5_EtaG_FD_75050 | JGI IMG/M metagenome (GOLD analysis project Ga0098037, IMG submission 75050) | Marine viral communities from the Subarctic Pacific Ocean - 5_ETSP_OMZ_AT15132 metaG | ecosystem: Environmental > Aquatic > Marine > Oceanic | place: Pacific Ocean | collected 2015-01-08 | reverse complement strand
GATGCTGATCCTGACACGGTGACGCGGACGGTGACCTATACGATCACGAATAACTAGGTCTTGAAACTGCAAAGTGGTCGGGTTTGGGTCTGCCTGCATCTTCGATGCACGAGGCCCCAAACCCGACCCTGTGCGTTTCAGGAAACTTCGGATTCCTGATTCGACCTCTTCGGATCACTCGAAGGTCCCCTTCGGAATCCAAGGCCCCGAATCCCACCTTTTGCTGTTTCAAGCACTCGAAGGCCCAGACCAGACACAAACACTTGTTGCAGTCCTCGGGCTGAGGCTGTAACGAACAAGAGAGGGGGGCGGCGCGAATGCGCCGCCCCCCTCTCTGCGTTGAGTTGCTTGGGAATCAATGTTCATGTCTGCATCACTCTATTGGTGGCGGATGGCCTTCACGGGGTCGAGCAAAGCAGCCTTGACGGACTGATACCCGACCGTGCCCCATGCGATGACAATGGCGATGCCGGCAGCGAGCGCAAAAATCCACCATGACATCTCGGTGGCATACGAGAAGCCGGCCAACCATTTGTCCATCATGTACCATGCTACCGGAAAGGCGAATATGCACGATATCAAGACAAGGACCGTGAACTCCCGGGAGAGCAACCGGACAATGCCCGGTACCGATGCTCCCAGAACCTTCCGGACGCCTATTTCTTTCGTCCTCAAGACGGTCACATAGGAGGCCAACCCGAACAGACCAAGGCACGCGATGAGAACTGCCAGAATGGAGAACGTCGTGTAGATTGTACCGAGTCGCTGCTCCTGGGCATACAACTCCATGAAATCGTCATCGGCGAAGTAATAGCTGAAGGGGAAGGCTGGTTCGAGGCCGGCGTACTTGTCTTCCAGGAATTCGAGGGACGCCTGAATGTTCGGAGTGGCCATGCGTACCGGCAGGTAGCGTTTCCCGTATGGTTTGTGGCCAAATACAACCGGCATGATGGCCTTGTGCAAGGACTCGTAGTGGGCATCGGACACGACGCCGATGATCTCGCCAATCTCGGAATCCTCTCCGTCGGGGCGGGTCAACCGTTGCCCGATGGCTTCTTCTGCTGACGTATATCCCATGCGGGCTATGGCTGACTCGTTGACAATCCAATTGTCTACATCGGCTGCACGGTCTTCGTCGAAGTCTCGACCAGCCACCAGATCCAGCCCCAGTACATCCAGGTATCCTTCAGAAACATTTCCTGCCTGAGCAACCATGAAGTCCTGTTCTGCCATCCGTTCGGCATTGAAGACTGTGGTATTGTGGATATGGTTCTGGCCTGGCATGATGCTGCCCCAAGCCGCATTCGTGATGTCAGGATTCCGGAGAAGCTCATTCCGGAATGCATCGAACCCATCGCGTCCTTCCTGACTCTGGAATTGAAGCACGACCAACTGTTCGGGTTCAAAACCCAGATCCTGCGTTCGGATATAGTCCAATTGCCGATAGACCACGAGCGTTGACACGACCATGGTGATGGAAATGGCAAACTGAAAGACAACCAGACCGGATCGTAGCATGGCGCCTCGACGACCGGTGTTCATTTGACCCTTCAACACGCTGGCTGGCTGGAAGGAGGAAAGCACAAAAGCCGGGTAGGCACCGGCGAACAAGCCCGTAACCACGACAATACCCAGCATCACGGCTACAATCCATGGCTCGAATACGAGCGATACGTCTGCCAGTGCATTGAATGCGGGTATGAGTGCAACCACCAGCACAACGGCCACGATCATTCCGAAGAAGGACGTGATGACGGATTCTCCCAGGAATTGGCGGATGAGTTGACCCCGTTCCGAGCCCATCACTTTACGCAGTCCCACTTCCCGCGCCCGACCTGCGGCCCTTGCCGTAGCCAGGTTCATGAAGTTGATGCACGCAATGAGCAGGATGAAGGCGGCAATCGCGGCCAGGATATACACGTACCGGACATCGCCAGCCCGGCCCATCTGATCGTCGGCCTTGTTGTACAGATACATTTCCGGGAGCGACTGGATGACCCAGTCATACTTGAACCCGTTGGCCTTCGCCTGCTCGAACGGCATGCCCATGAACTGCTCGACCTGGTCACCAATGAACCGGGGCACAGAGGCGAGTACTTTCGCTGCGAACGCATCCACATCCGCGCCATCATGGAGCTTTACATAGGTATAGAAAGAGTTGTTGAGCCATACGGGATCATCGGCCCTGCCCGAGCTCAGGAACGAGACGATGATTTCGGGTCTGAAGTGGGCATTGCGACGATCCGTCCTGAACACACCCGTTACTTCATACCCTTCGTCCGAATCGATGATGACGGTACGACCAATCGGATCCTCGGAACCGAAGTATTTTGCGGCTGTCGCCTCCGACATGATGAGCGTATTGGGACGGTTCAGCGCCGTGGCCTCATCGCCCCGCACGAGCGGAACGGAAAACAGCTCGAAAACGGAGGAATCGGCAGCAAACAGTGCGTTCTCCGTATAGGCCTGGTTCTGATACGAGACCAGAATGGCAGGCCAGTTGTCAATGCGCGTAACCGCCTCTATTTCCGGAAACTCGTCCTTGAAGGCGCCGGCCATGACTGCGGGCGAGCTCGCCGTAAGGACAACCTGTTCGCCTAGCTGCGCGTCGAGCTGGATTTGATACGTGCGATCTCCTCCCGGATGATGCTGATCGAATGCCAGTTCGTTGACGACAAACAACGTGATCATGACAAACGCGGCCATGCCGACGCCGAGTCCGGCCACGTTGATGAAGGAGTAGCCTTTCTGGCGACTCATGTTGCGCAGAGCAATACGCAGATAATTGCTGAACATCGTGGGCTCCGTTCGTGTGATGGCTTATCAGTGAACGGATCCGAGGGAGCCAGTGTTACATCCGCCGGGAGGATTCGCACTGCCGCCGTGTCACGACAGCAACACAACAGTGTTTCGATGTCGAAACACTTATCAGCTTTCGGGTCGATGCACAAGCCGATTGTGGCCCGATTTTGAGGGTGTGCCAGGTTTTTGGCCGGATGGCATGGCGATTGCAAAGGATTGGGCAGAACAACATCAATCACACGTTCTCCTCCTATCTCAACACAATGAAAAACCTTTTCGCTTTCGCTCTCCTCCTGACGCTCACGACCGGTGCTTTCGCCCAGTCCAACCGCGCCACCCAGAACGTCTCCATCAACGTTGCTGAAATCGCCGTCATCTCGGTCACCGGCAACGTGTCCATGACCATCGCCACGGCCACCGCCGGCCAAGCACCTGACGCTGCAACGGCATCGAGCTCTTACGCTGTCACCACGAATGGCGAAGACAAGAAGATCACCGCAGAACTCGACTCCGACATGCCGAAGGGTCTCACGCTGAACGCCACCATGTCCGCTCCTGAAAAGGCCGAATCAGAAGGCAAGAAGGCGCTCTCGAAGAAAGCCGTCACGCTGGTCAAGGACATCAAGTCGGTCCGCGGTTCCGGCCTGGCCCTGAACTACGAAGCAGTTGCCACGGTGGATGCCGAACCGGATACGGTAACGCGCACGGTGACCTACACGATCACGAATAACTAGGTCTTGAATCTGCAAAGCGGTCGGGTTTGGGTCTACAGATTCCTTCGGAATCCAAGGCCCCAAACCCGACCTGAGAATCCTGCAGCAGAAGGAGCCCGGCGCGCGTAAGCGTGCCGGGCTTCTCTGCGTCGGTGGATCGGGGAGGCAGCGTTCACGTCTTCCATGAGTGGAACCATGGTGGGATCATCAACCGGAGTCGTATCCGTTTTCCGATTTGTTGCCGTACGTGTTCCAGAAAATGAAACTTGTGTGCACAAGGCCGTATATCGTGTTTCACTTTCCGGAACTCGACCATGTCCGCCAAGCTCCTTACCCGAAGCGAAGAATTCGTCCTGTTGTCCGTGTGGCGCCTTCAGGATGACGCATACAGCCTGCAGATTCGGGCACAGATATCAGACATTACCGGAACCGAGTGGTCACTCGGCTCCATCTATACACCCCTCGAGCGATTGGAGAAACGGCGACTGCTGACATCGCGCCTCAGCAAGGAAACGCCGGAGAGGGGTGGCCGCAAGAAACGTATTTACGAGTTGACACCGCGCGGCAAACAAGCGCTGGCCGAACTCCGAACCGTCGGTGACGCCATGTGGCATGGAGTCGCACACCTGGTTGCGGGGTGGTCATGAAGCACGAACGTCCTCCCCGTATTTCCGCTGCCGTGTTGTCCTGGCTTTTGGCCGACGATTGGGAGACGCCTACCGGCGACTTCGAAGAGTATTTCCAGGAAATGGTCCGCACCAACGGCAGCCGCAAGGCCCGGTCGTGGTACCGTCGCCAGGTGTGGTCGCTTCTGCCGGGACGCGTGGTGGAAAAGATGATCTGGAGTATGGTCATGCTGACCAAGTATCTGTCCGTTGCAGTGCGAACGATGGGGCGGCACCGATGGACGTCGGTCATCAATATCGGCGGCTTGGCGATTGGACTTTCGGCCACGCTATTGATCGGGTTGTTCGTCCAGGACGAACTGTCGTTCGATGAAATGCACAGCCAACGGGATCGGATAGTCCGCGTTGTGGAAGCCGCACCGACGCCAGCGGGAGGAACGGACTACTTTGCATTCACCATGAATCCGCTGGGCCCGGCTGCAGTGGAAAACCTTCCCCAGGTACAGGCCGCCACCCGCCTGTTCTCGTCATGGACACTTGGTCGACAAACCCTGACGGCCGGAGACGTGACGTTTTACGAAGGAGACTACCTCACCGTCGATTCCACATTCTTTGACCTGTTCGACTATCGATTTCTTGCCGGCGACAGGATGGGTGCATTGAATGGCCCGAACAAAGTCGTGCTGACCGAGTCGGCGGCCTTGCAGTACTTCGGTCAAGAGGACCCCATGGGACGCATCCTGCAATTCCAATGGCAGGGAGACATGGAAGTGACAGGCATTGTCGAAGACCCCCCGTCCAATACGCACCTGCACTTCAGCATGCTCGTATCGATGGCCACGCTGTCATCGAATCCACGGTTTGGCACGTTCGTATCCGATTGGGCGACCCGGAATGCCGTGACGTATCTCCTCATGGAGCCGGGATTTGATCTGGCGCACGTGGAAGCCGACGTGAACGCCATTGCCCAGAACAATGTATTGACGGACGATGAGACAACGCGTACGGTGACCCTGCAACCCATGTCGGATATCCATTTCGGCTCGGCGTACATCACGTACGACTTCAACGCCGGTGCGCGGACAAAACGAACAACGTTCATTCTGGGCCTGGTCGGGTTGTTCATCCTGCTCATCGCCATCTTCAATTATACCAACCTGTCGACCGTCGTATCCATCGGCCGGTCTCGCGAAGTGGGTATGCGCCTCGCAGTTGGCGCCCATCGCAGCCAGGTCGTCAAGCAGTTCCTCGGCGAAGCCGTCGTGACAACGGTGTTCGCGGTAGTCATGGGGTGGATTCTGGCCTGGATGGTGCTCCCGGTATTCAACGTGCTTGCCGGAAAGACACTGTCCGTGAACCCTTTGTCCCAGCCGGAGCTGGTTCCCGTGCTCGGGATCCTGGCCCTTTTCGTAGGCCTGACGGCCGGCATGTACCCTGCCCTGGTCCTGTCACGACACAAACCCTCGAGCGTTCTCAAAGGCGCCACGGTCAAACGTGCCTCCGGGCATACGGTCAGGAACGGACTTGTGGTGGCACAATTCGCCCTGTCCATCGGTTTGATTCTGGGTAGCCTCGTCGTCTACAGTCAGCTCGTCTTTTTCCAGCAAACCGATCTTGGGTTCAACCAGGAACAGCTGGTTATCGTTGACATCAACTCATCGGCCGCACGCAATGGGTTCGAGACCATCAAACGGGACATGCTGGCCAGCCCGCATGTTACCGGGGTGTCCGTTTCGTCGAACATTCCTGGCGACTGGAAAAACATCTCGCAGGTCGATGTATGGGCGGGTGGTTCCGATGCCTCAACGCCACTGACGTCGTACTTCCTGGGAGTTGACGCGGATTTCCTGTCCACGTATGAAATCGGGCTCTTGCAGGGACGACCGTTCGAGCCGGGTAGTCGCTCTGATTCCCTGTCTGTTCTGTTGACGGAATCGACGGCCGCGGCGCTGGGCGTCGGCCTGGGTGACAGGATTTCGATACCGGAGTCATCACTCAACAGCCGGGCTCAGGGCACCACGTTCGAGCCCACGGTCGTGGGCATCGTGAATGATTTCAATTTCCAGTCGCTGCACGAAACCATTCAACCCATGATCCTTGGGTATTGGACGAACCCGGTAGATGTGATTGACTATTTCTCGGTCCGGATCGATGGCCAGGCGCCCCAACAGACTATCGCCGCGCTTCAAGCGGTCGGCAAGGAGCATGACCCGGAGACGCCGTTCGAGTACAACTTCCTCGATGAGCGGATGCAGGATTTTTATGTTGCCGAAACCCAACTCGGACGCATGGTGGGGCTTTCCACGCTGCTGGCCATCCTGCTGGCCTGTCTCGGATTGTTCGCACTCACATCGTACACGACCACCCTTCGAACGAAGGAAATCGGCGTCCGCAGGGTTCTAGGAGCATCTGTATCCGGGATTGTCGTGTTGTTGTCACGGGATGTACTCCGGCTGGTGGCCATTGCCTTTGTGCTGGCTGCGCCGCTCGCATGGTTCGCCACTGACTCGTGGCTCAACACATTTGCATTCCGTATTTCCCTTGGCTGGGAGATACTCCTGCTTGCTGCCATCGCTACATTCCTGCTCGCGTTCTTGAGCATCTTCAGGGTCGCCCTGCGGGCAGCATCGGCCAATCCGGCCGACAGCATGCGGTTGGACGCGTAGGATGATTGCTTCGGACTGTTTACCGTTCCAGCCCGTCCGTTGGCCGAGTAGTGGCATGAGAAGACCGTTTGACGTGATATGTTGGGCCTTCCATATCCACTTCAACGAACCGAACGTTGTCCGATCTTCTCTTTCAAGCTGCAGGGCTCGTGCTGGTGCTCGGCCTTGCAGCGGGAATTCGTCAGCCAGACCTGCTCCGTTGGACACTTCATGTGGTCGGCCTCTCGCTCATCATGGCGTTTTTTGTCCTGACATTCCGTTGGGACTTGCTCGGAATGTGGGTCCGGCCGGTGGCATCCCTTTTATTTGTCGTTTGTGCCTGGATTGGCTACAAACGGGTCGGAGGTGATGCGCCAGCGTCGAGCAGGCTCGGTATGTGGAGCGGAATCATCGTGCAGGCCACACTCATTGTCCTGTTTGCTGGACTGATGTGGCGGACTACCCTCGGGTTCGAACAGCCGGCCGGTGCCATGGACGTGCGCAGCCCACTCAGGGATGGAGCCGCCGTGGTACTGCATGGTGGGTCAAGCCCGTTCATGAATGCGCATGCTCGTGTCTGGCCACAGAATTTTGCGATTGACATCGTCGGACTCAACGGTTCCAAACGCAGTCGATCCCTGTCGGGATCGTCTTCTGATCTGAAGACGTACGAGCTGTTCGGCCAGGCTGTCTACAGTCCATGTGCTGGCATGATCACCGCTGCATCCGATGGCCTCGAGGATTTGGTACCACCGGCGGTGGATCAAGCCAATCCTACAGGAAACCATGTCATGATAGATTGCGACGGTGTGGAATTCCTTCTGGCGCACCTCCAACAGTTTTCGGTGGTCGTCGAAATCGGTGACGTGGTCACGACATCGTCCATTGTTGGCCGCGTTGGTAACACCGGAAATACCAGCGAACCCCATCTCCATATGCATGCCGAACGAGGCGGTCCGATCGGTACGCCGCTGGACGGCGAACCGGTGCCGTTCACGATCGATGGAAAATGGCTGGTTCGGGGCTCGACGGCTCTCCGGTAGTACCAGAGCGTCTGAACACCATCCAAAGCGCCCAGAAAACCTCTCCTATCACGGCAGAGACAACGACGAACCCGGTGTAGACTGACTCCAAGTCGGGATAGACCAGCATTCCGAAGCTCTCCAGCAGATAGGCCACGCCGGCAAGGCCGACCATCCACCCGAGCAATCTCGGGAAGCGTGTCGAGCGCACGATGAGGACTGCGGCAAGCAGCAGATGCACGCCGAAGAAAGCACCGGCCAGCAGATATCCAGTGGCATGTGCCTCCATGGACTGGAGAGCCATCGCTGCTACGGATTCCTGTCCCAGAGCGTCAACGACTCCGCTGCTGGTCAACAGGTCGAGGGCGTTCCAATGGTGAATCAGATTCAGGCTCCCGATGGCCGGGTGGGCAATAAGCCGGAACGCGGCCGCGGCTGCTGAGAGGAGCCGACCGGCTGGTCGGAGCACGACGTAGAGCATCAGCGCCACAACGGCATCGGCCAGGAAGGCCAACAGGTCTGCGGCAAGTCCGAGCCGGAACAGGAGCTCGTTTCCGATGATGTTCGCAGACGTGGCGGCGGCGTCGCCAGGAATGACCAACGCATCGCGCACGCCTCCCTGGGCGAATCCGGCGGCAACGATGACCAGCAGGTACGCGAGACCGGCTGTTCTCTGGGCATTGATGGAACGGTTCATGCTTCCCCCACAGTCAAGACAACATTTCCGCGCTTGTGACCCTTCTCTACATAGGCATGGGCTTCCGATGCCTGTTCGAACGGATAGGTCCGGTCTATGACCGGCCGCAGTTCTCCCGCAGCGATCAGGGAACTGATATAGGCCAGATCTTCGCGCTTTGCGCGTGCATTGCGCAGTCCGGTGAAAGCAATCCGGGCGCGTTTTCCGCGCGTCCGGAGCATGTCCATGACCATGGTGGCGGAAAGAACGGTGGACAGGTATTTCCCATCCGGTGCCAGGACGTCCTTGGCATGGCCATACGAACTCGCACCAACCGCATCGAAAATGATATGCCACGGGTCCTGCGCTTTCGTGAAGTCCTCCCGTGTATAGTCAATGACGGCATCGGCTCCGAGTGAACGAACCAATGCGTCATTCCGGGTGCTGGTCACGGCCGTTACGTGCGCACCCATGTGATGGGCAAGCTGTACGGCTGCGGACCCTACCGAGCCTGAGGCGCCGATCACGAGCACACGCTGTCCGGCCCGGAGGCCTCCCTCGTCCCTCAGAAAGGCCAACGCCGTGAGTTCGCCACCAGCCACCGCAACTGCTTCTGCGAAGTCGAGCGATTCAGGCTTGGGTTGTATCGCTCCTTCGGCCGGCACGACAACATATTCTGCGTGGGCACCGAAACCCGGGCCGGTGTCTCCGAACACTTCGTCTCCGGGCACAAACCGGGTCACATCGGCACCGGTAGCCTCCACTACGCCCGCGAACTGCGTGCCCAGTACCGGTTTTCCTGGTTTCAGCAACCCGGTAGCAAGGCGTGATACGAACGGAAATCCACGACGGAATGTGACGTCTTCCGACGCGACCGTTGTGGCGACGACACGGACCAGGACGTCGCCCGCAGCCGGGGACGGCGTAGTGACGTCCCCAAGCTGGAGCACGTCCGGGGATCCATATTGGTGGTAGGTAACGGCTTTCATGGTCCTCAAGGGCTGGTTGAGAGGAAACTTACGACGTAAGTACGACAAGGTTGCTTACGGTGTAAGTTTTTTTCGTATCCTGCCTGCAGCAGCATAGCAGAACAACCATGCCTCGCAGAATACCACTCACTCGTGACATCATCCTGAAACAGGCTGTCGACCTGGCCGACTCCAAGGGAATCGACGCTTTGTCCATGCGAAGCTTGGCCAGGGCGTGTGGCGTGGAGGCGATGTCACTGTACAATCACGTAGCGAACAAGGAAGCCGTCCTTCAGGGAATGGTGGAGGTGGTGGTTGCCGATATCCACGTCCCCGATACCGACGCGCCCTGGAAAGAAGCCATGCGCCGCCGGGCCGAGTCGGCTCATGACGTGCTCATGCAACACCCCTGGGCATCGATGGTCATGCTCTCACAGGCAGATTCCGGTCCTGTCATGCTTGGTTGGGTCGATGCCACCATCGGGTGTCTACGCAACGGGGGCTTTTCGTGGGCCCTCGCCGACCATGCATGGAATACCCTCGACAGCTACATCCATGGGTTCACACAGCAGCGACTGAATTTTCCGTTCGAAGAATCGGCACACGCGGCGGCCGCACAGGAGTACTTACCCATGATTCCGGAAAGCGTCTTCCCCAACCTGCACGGGATGACCACGGAAATCGCGGAAGGCCGCCATGATGGTATCCAGGATTTTTCGTTTGGTCTGGAGCTGTTGCTGGACGGCCTGGAGCGGCGCCTGGAATCGGATCAGATCCCGGGCAGACGCTCCATGTAAACGAATCGCCCGTTACGGTTCTCGACGAGGTCATCGACTTCACGGAAGCCAAGCGACCCGTAGAGCGACCGTGCCGTGGCATTGCCGGGGTGTACATTCAGTGACAGGCAGCGGGGATCCGTATCCAAGGCGCTGTTCACCAGGCCCGACACCAGGATGCGGCCAAGCCCGGCCCCCCGGCATGCAGGGTCTACGATGATCCGCGCCAGGTGCTGCCGCCTGTTCGGCTCTGCCCGGTACTGTCCGAATCCGACGACGCCCGCATGACGTTCCAGGACCCAATTCGTTGATATCCGCCAACCGAGGTCATCGAGCAAGCGTCGCCTGTCCACCGGGTACCGCACCGAGCCACCCGTCCATCGGTCACATTCCTCCTGGCTGTGTATCCAGCGGACCACAGTGTCAAGATCGGAGGGACGGGCCGGCCGCAGGGACGTCATGTCATTCGGACTTCAGGGCATGTACAGGGTTTGCGCTGGCAGCCTGGAACGTCTTGCTGCCAATCACAAGAAACGCGAAAAGAAGTCCTCCGACAAGAGATGCCGGGAAGTACCACCAAGCAATGTCGGTCCGGTATGCAAAATCCTGCATCCAGTCGTTCATCACAAACCACGCTGCTGGCCAGGCAATCAGGTTGGCAATCACGATCCACTTTCCGAAGTCCTTGAACAGCATGAGGATGATGTTGGTGGACGACGCGCCAAGCGACTTGCGAATGCCGATCTCCTTGGTCCGCTGTGTGGTCACGAACGCCGCCAAACCGAACAGTCCAAGTGCGGCAATCAGGACCGCGAGGATGGAAAAGACCATGAGGAGTTGCCCCATGCTCCGCTCCGTCAGATACCGCTCTGCGAAGACTTTGTCGAAGAACGTGTATTCGAAGGCCTGCCCGTCGGAAACAGCGTTCCACTCCTGCTCAATGGCTGCCAACACGTTGGTGAAATCGGACGATGCCACTCGGACCGACGTATTCCGACCGGCCCAGCCATTGAACGGCATGAATGCGAACGGCTTGATGTCGTTTTGAAGCGACTCCACATGGAAATCCTTCACCACGCCGACCACATTCTTGTTTCCGCCCCCAAAACCCGTCGCAAGCTCGGTGCCTATCGGATCCGTCAATCCCAACAGCGCAACCGCTGTTTCGTTGAGGACAATGGCCCGGTCATCACCCGGCTGATCGTCTGAATACCACCGACCGGCGACCATTTCAAGCTTGTAGACGTCGGCAAACTGGTCGTCGGCGTTGTTCATCCACACGAGCTTGTTTTCCGTCTCCGGCTGGTCAACGGCGCGGACCATGTTGTCATTCTGGATTTCCCCGAACAGCGTGGCGCTGTTCGTGACGCCCAGCACCGAAGATTGACGCGCAATGTTGTCCTTGAACGTGTCAATGTTGGCAGCAATGTCATCCGTCTTGCGGATGACAATGACCTGGTCACCGGAAAAGCCCAGGTTGGTATTCTGGATGTACGACAACTGACTGTACACCACCAGCGAGGCCAGTACCAGCACGGCAGACACCCCGTATTGGAAGACGATGAGGCCGTTTCGGAGGCCGGATCGGGTCTTCCCCAGCTTTGCGCCTCCCTTGAGCACCGCAACCGGGTTGAAGGACGACAGGTAGAGCGCAGGATATGCTCCGGCGAGGAGCCCCACGGTGACCCCGATGCCCAGGGCGACCGGAAGGACCACCATCCAGTTAATGGCAATCGACGCTCCCGTGAACGCGCTGAGTTCGGGAAGCATGAGCCATACAACGACCAGGGACAGACCCGCGGCCAGGATGCCCAATACGGCGCTGTCCGACAGGAACTGCTGGATGAGCTGCGCCCGGGACGAGCCAACAGCCTTCCTGATTCCGACCTCTTTCGCTTTCCGGGCTGAAATGGCCGTCGACAGATTCACGTAGTTGATGCAGGCAATCACGAGGATGGCCATGCCGATCAAGGCAAAGAGCCACACATACGCAATGCTGCCGTTGGTTTCGAACTCCGCCCGCAGGTTCGATTTCAGATGGATGTCCGTCAGGGGCGTCATGCGGTAGTCGAATTCCGTGCCATTGGCGAACATCGTCTCCGCCGACACTCCGAAAAGGCTCTCGACCTCGGGCCAGACCCGCTCTTTCACGATGGCCGGCAGCTTCGCCTCGAACGCCTCGGCCGTCGTTCGCCCGTCCATGAGGAGGTATGTAACGAAGTTGTTCTGCGAGGCCCAGGACGTGTTCCGTGACTGCTCACGCGTGTGCATGGGAACCAGGAAATCCGGATGGAAATGCGAGGCTTCCGGCATGTCGCGCATGACGCCGGTAACCGTGTAGTCCGTTCGGTTGTCCATGTTCAGCACGCGACCCAGCACATCGGTCGTCCCGAAATACTTGAGCGCCATCGACTCCGACATCACAACCGATGTCGGATCCACGAGTGCCCTGTCGGGAACGCCCTCGATCAGCGGGATGGTGAACACCTTGAACACTGTTGAATCGGCCCAGAAAACGCGCTCCTCACTGAATGCCTTGTTTTCGGCGCGGAAAACAGGGATGCCGTTGTTTGTCAGGCGGGTCGCCTCCAGGACCTCCGGAAACCGCTCTTTCAGCCCGGCGGCTACCGGGGCCGCCGTTGTTGCAAAGTTGGACTCCGTGCCATCCAGGAACAGGTGCAAATTGATCCGCATGATGCGATCTGCGTGCTCGTGGTGCCGGTCGTAGGACAACTCATGCTTCACGTACAGACCAATCAACAGAAAGCAGGCAATGCCAACGGCCAATCCACCCACGTTGATGAAGGCAAAGCCTTTCCGCTTGGCGAGTGACCGGAGGGATGTACGGACGAAGGTGCGAATCATGATGGACCCGTGGTGTAGGGAGCGAAGGTTCGACCATCAAACGAGCCAGCAACCGCAATGGTTACACACTCATGCCCGCGCCTTCGGTAATCCGACGCCGTGGAACATGGCGTAAAAGCGCAGTCCGGACGTAACGACCACTGCTGTCCATATCTGAATGAGGGCCCCGAACCCCAGCGCTTCTGCCCCCAGCAGGGCGGCGGCACCGAGCAGCGCGGCGGTGGCATAAAAGTCGTGCTTCACGACGGCGGGTATTTCGCGGACCAGCACATCCCGGACGGCGCCGCCGCCCGTAGCCGTCAGGGCTGCGATGATCATGACACCAATGGGCCCCAACCCGTACTCAAGCGCCTTCACCGCACCGATAGCGGCGAATACCCCAAGACCAATGGCATCCGCAAACATGACACGGTTCCACTGCGTCGCTACGCGGGACGATGCCACAAACGCTACAAATCCGCCCAGAAGGCACACTCCCAGATACAGTTCACTCTCGATGGCGGCCACGGGGGTGGCGCCGAGCAGCATATCCCGGATCATGCCACCTCCGACGCCTGTCGCGACAGCCAGCACCATGACGCCGAGCAGGTCCAGATCGTGGCGTGTGGCACGGAATCCACCGGCCACGGCAAACACGAACGTACCAACGATATCCAGAACGTCCAGCGTAGTCACTTCAGGATGTCCCGGATGATCTTCAGGTGGTGTTTGTTGTGCACGCCCATGAACCACAGCACTTTGTCGCGCCGGAAGGGTCCGAACACATGATGGTCATACCAAGCATCTTCGGGTAGCGATAGAACTGTCTGAATACGCGCTTCGGCCGTATCGAGGGCCACCACTATGCGTTCTGCGGGCGGAGACGGCTCAGGAACAGCGGCTTGGGGGGCCTTCCCTTTTCCACGCGGAATGCTTCCGGTCACGGAGACATACAGGCGGGGCATGGACCATTTCACAGGCGGGCTGGGTGCGACCATGCCCTCCGGGGTCACCGACGCGCCCAGCCTGGAGCCCATTCCCTCCATGGCGAGCGCACAATGTTCGATGTGCATGCCCACTGACCATGCGGACACGGACGGATTCCGTTGCTCCGATTTGGCCACGTGTTGCCTGAGTTGGTGCTGCGTCTCTTCAAGAAGTGGGTGCATGGTCTGACTTCAGTGATGATGGTCCGCAAGATAATCACCGGAGCACCAACGCGGTCGGGGCCGGCCCTACTGTCCACTTTTGGCGGATGGAGCCGTCCCGGCCAATGGCGTGGACTTGGCCGCTCGTGGTGTAGTCCGGAAACGGACCGGCCCCTGACCGGGCCAATCGACCTACGTAGAGCACGTCCCTGTCGGTATTGTATGCCAAGCCCGCAATTCCGAATACCGACGAGTCGTCCGCCGGCTGGATACGTGCGCTGAGCGTCCGGGCGGCCATGTCAACCACCTGGATGGTTCCGTCCGTGAGTGTGACGAACAGCTCCGAGGTCCGCTCCGACACATGGATGGCCCGTGATCCGTTGGCGTTGCCCGCCTGCACATCCAGGTCCAGGACCTTGACGACTTCGCCGGCGCCCACAAACACCACTTTGCCCGGCGTCTGGTCCAATATCTCCGAAAAATCGGGGCTGTAAACAGTCTTGCCGGTGCAAACCACCACAAGTTCAGTCTCACTGCGCCGAGCGAGGTCGCGCGGTCCATCGCACGGAACAGATACACTGCTCACTACCCGGTCAACCAATCGAATCCGCGACAGCGTGTTGCCCGCGCCCAGTTGTCCGTTGTTGGCCACGTACAGAGACTCACCCATGAGCAACACCCCCTCGGGCGCCTCCCCCACCTCAACAGGAGGTCCTGCGACACCCGTGGCCCGGTGCACAGGGGTAACCGTTCCCGCCGCACCGAACACAAAGTTGGACACCCAGGCCGTGTCTGCCGTGAAAGCCATATCCCGCGGCGCTGCCAACCCCAAGGTCCATTGTGCCGTCCGGACCAGTCCGCTCGCCGAGTGTGTAAACACCTCCACCCGACCATCCGAGAACGTGTTCAGCAGAACATGAACCTGATCGCCCTCCTGCACGAGTCCCTGGACAAATCCTCCCAGGTCCGATCCATGCTCGACTTGTTCATCTGCAAGGCTGATGGTCGACAAAAAGCCATTCTGGTCGGAGAAGTTGCCGCCATTACCCACGAGCAAGTCGCTCGCAGGGTCGTCATCGGGGGCACTCGTGAGGTCGCACCCGGCCAGCGGGATCATGAGGAGCAAGGCAAGAGACGTGAGCAGTCTGAAATGGATCGAAATCATATTTACCAGTCAGGGTCGAGTTGTCAGAGTGATTCCACCCTGGAAGTGCCGGGGCGGCATGGGATACAGGCGCATGCCTTCCAGATGCGCGTCAAATGCATTGTTCAGGTTCACCCAGGTGAACATGCGGGCTCGCGGCAGGCGGAATGTGCGGCCCAGGGACACGTCCATCGATGATTGCGGGGACAGCCAGCGGGTCTCATCGGCCGTTATGAACCGTTGGCCTGTGTGGCGGACTGCCAGTTCCAGAAGCCATCCGCCATACTCGGCTGTCACGTTGCCGCCCCCCAGACGGGTCGGGGTGTAGCGCAGTTGGTGGTTGTAGGATGGTGCCAGTGGGTGAGACCGGTCGACGGCCAATACCACGGTGCCGTGCAGCGACCAGGTCAGGTGAAACCCGCTGCGTGTACCGGCCAGGCTGTTCGGCCTCAGTTGCGCAGTCGACCACTGCCCGCCAATCCGAAGCTCCACCCCCTTGGACACCACTCGGCCTACGTTTTCAGGCGTGTAGACCTGCACCACGGAGGTCCCGACACCAGACCGGACGCCAGCCAACATGGGTCGCCAGATAATCCGGTCGCGCAAATCCGTCCGGAATACCGTCAATGAAACGCCCCGGACGTCCATTCCCATTTCCGCTGTCCATCCGCGCTCCGGACGCAGATCCGGATTCCCGCCGGGGACCCAAAATCTGTCCGTAAAGGTGGGAAGACGCACGCTTCGTCCGGCCGCCGCCCGGAGACGCACGTCCGCGCCGAGATCCCGGGAAAACGACGCGCCTCCACGAAGATGACGCTGATCTTCCGGGTTCAACCCGGATTCTGTTCCCGGAGCATAGAGCAGCGTCAAGAACCCGTCCAGCTGGCTGGATCCGGTTGTCCGAGCAGCCGCAAGTCCCCATTCGGCCTTCCATTCACCGCGTTCAGACAGTGGGTCGGAGTCGGGAGCACCGGTCTGCCGAACGCGATTGTGTTCAGCGAGCACGGTTGGCGTGACGACCAGTCGGACGCGTTTCGACTCCCGTAACCAACTCGTCTTCAGACGGACGAAACCCGTTGTCGCCCTCAGGTCGCTTCGGGTTGCTGACAGCGGAGTCGCGTCCCGCCATGCAAGTTCATGCCCCGTCCATGCGGCTTCAGCCCGAAATCGAAGCTTTCCAAGGCTGGCGTCAGTTCCCAAACCCGAGCCCGCGTCTACCGAAACCTGCACGCGACGCATGGTCGAAGCCTGCCAAGCCTGCCCCGGCGGACTGTTTACCGGTCCGGGCAGCCCGCGCTGCGAATCACTCCACCACGCCAACACGTTCGTTCGGACCCGATCACCATGGGAGAACTTCGCCATCAAACTCTGGGACGCTCGCCAAGCCCCTTCCCGTTTGCGATCGGCATCGGAAAAAGCATAGGGGTCCTTGTACGGGAACGACCCCGGTGCGCTCAAGCCGTGCCAAGCCAGCATGCCGCTACCTCCGAGCCCCTCCCCGCTGGCCTCCATTGCGAACCTCCGCTCACCCCAGGCACCGGCCACCGCGTGGGCGGTCACACCGCTCTCCTCCGGACCCGCGTCCATCAGCAAACTGCCACCCAGACCGCCGCCTGTTCCACCCGTTCCGCCCGTCACCGTGGCTGAGCGCACGCCCACCATGGGCAGCAAGGACAAGTCCACCTGGCCCGTCTGGGGATGCGTCAGCGGAATGCCATCCAGCAGGATTTCCGTGTGCTCGGCCGGAAGCCCGCGCAACGACAGATGCGCCGAGCCATTTGCTCCGTATTGGCGGATATCGATCCCGCCGATACCCGATAGCATGCCCGCCAAGTCTAGACCCGGACGCGCGCGTGCTGGTCGCAATCGCAGAGCCGATTCGTCAAGCCGTTCTGCTTCGACCGTCACACCTTCCAGCGTCACGGTACGGAGCGTATCCGGTTGCTGGCCCTGGACGTCGTGCACCAGCACAACGACCAGTACCACTGCTGACCATAAAAAACGCGAAACCATTAAAAAAGCCTGTCCCTCAATGGAGTACAGGCTGACATCGACTCTGGAGCCCGTTCCACGGGCACCCCAGAGTCAAAGCACGCCCATACCCCTATTCCCGGAGGTGGATGGCACATGCAGACAGGTCGGTCTCCTGGCTTGCGACGGTCCGGAAAACCACGAATGATCGTGGCCGGATGGGGCGGAACACTTGCCGACTGCCTCTTCCCGTTTCCAGTCGAAACAGTGAGGGCCGGGTCATTGCGCGCCGTCGTTCGTCGCCTACAGTTGCGGGTACAGCTCCGGAATGGATGGGCAAGGCCACGTGGCCCAGCCGATCGGCACCGGATTCCCATGAGTGATCCAGAAAAGGATCACCCACCTGTCAGACGTATGCGAAAGAATACGGGCAATGTACCCCTCCGGAATCCATCCCGTCAACCTTCATGAACCGGCCCTGGATGAAAGTATTCGCCTTGATCATGCGGTTCACGGCGCCGACAGCTGTTCCGGTTCGGCCAGGTGTTGCCTGAGTTTCTACCGGGTCGGTTCCAGGAGAGGGTGCATACTGTGTTACCGAATGATGAACCCATCGCGGAGGGGGTCGCCGGGGTCGAGCAGGAGTGTGGACCGCCCCGTGATAAACGACCGGCCACCGACTTCCGGGATGATGGCGGTCCGTCCACCTGTTTCCTTGGTGTATTGAATGCCCACCACGAACGTCGTACCGAGAATGCTTTCGATGATCACGGATTCCCCTACATCCAGCGTTCCACGGGCATGCATGAGCGCTGCACGGCCGGACACTCCGGTGCCCGTTGGGCTGCGATCCACCTCGCCCTCCGCGAAAATGCAGACATTGCGCGCGTGGTGCTTCGGATCCTCGGGCGGAGAGGTGAAAATGGTGCCGTACAGAAATGCCAGGTCCGGGGATTCGGGGTGAACCAACGGCTGGGACTCCATGACGGCCCGCTTGATACGCATGCCAACGTCAATGAGCACACGGGCATGATTCGGACGGAGCGTGAGACCAAGGGATTGGGCGTCGACGTAGGCATAGAATGCGCCGCCGAAAGCGATGTCGTACGCGACATTCCCGATCCCGGGAACGTCCACGGTCTGGTCGAGGGCGTGTGCCCAGGACGCCACGTTCTGGAAACGTACTTCCTCCACGCGATCGTCCAAACACCAAGCACGTGCGGTCACCAGACCAGCTGGCGTATCGATCCGGACAATCTCTTCTGTTCTCCCACGGCGATCCGTGCCACCTTCACCCTGTCGCTCAACAATACCTGTTTCAAGCACCACCCGGGTCACGGCCAGAATACCATGACCACACATGGTGGAGTACCCCTCATTGTGGAGAAACAGGACCGAGAAATCGGCCATGTCCGTCACAGGTGGCATGATCAGACAGCCGTACATGTCCGCGTGACCCCGCGGTTCGAACATGAGTGCTGTGCGGTAGCGGTCCAGATGCTCCTTGGCGTACGTGCGCCGCTCCAGCACCGTCGCTCCCTTCGGTTGGGGGAAGCCGTCTACAATGACACGCAAGGGTTCGCCTTCCGTGTGCGCGTCAATCACGTGTATGCGTTCGACCCCGCTTCGCGGCTTCCAATCCTTCGCATTGCCGATGTCCATGATTCGTAACCCTTGGTGGATGCAGCCCGAAGGTACGGCACGAACCGGTTTTCAGGATTCGGCTGGGGGTTGATGAATACTGAGCACGTGACCGTCGGGGTCGGCGAAATCGGCCGTCAATCCACCATCGGGTGCGTGCGTGAGCGGGACCACGAATTCCACCCCCTGCTCCGCGAGGCCTGTAGCAATGGCTTCAATGCCCTCCTCTACGCCGAAAACTACAATGGGACTGTTGCCGGTGGTGGGTTCACCCTCAAAGAACACGAGTACGTTCCCGGCCAGTTGGGCGATGGCATAATCGCCTTCAGGCGACGTCAGGCGTTCTACGGTGAGGCCGAGTCGGTCACGGTAGTAGCTGCAGGTCCGGTCCAGGTCGGCGACGGTGAATACAGCTGCGCTGATGGTTGTGTTGGCTAGCATGGTATGTATTGGTTTGTGATTGGCATTCACGTATCAGTTGCCGCCGGTGTCCGAGACGTGAGGAGCCTTCCGATTATTTTTTCGTGTTGAACACAAACAGGTGCCCGTCGGGATCAGTCATTCCGATTCCGGGGTGTCTTCTGACGATGGCGATGAGATGATTCCTGAGGTAGGCCGCCGTTGGTGGTGTGTCGCCCTTTCGGCGGGAGGAATAGGCACGGGCGAGCAGGGATTGGCGGTCTCCTCGGGACCCGTTGTCCGAATCGATGGCGGATTCGATGGCGGCCAGTTGTCGGCGAAGAACGCGGATCCGCTGTCGCAAGGAGTCGGGCGTCAGATCGAGTATCCATTCGATTTCTGCCCGGTCCAGGTCGTGCATGAGCAAGACGGCGACCTGACGGCTGGCAGGTGACAGTTGATCCAGCATTCGTACCCCGTGGGCATCGCCGGCAGATTCCAGAATTACCGGAGCATCATTTACGGTCCCGCCTGCTGCTTCCCGCAGTCCCTCCCAACGAGCCCCCCTGTCGGACCGCCTCACGTCCGACCGACGCCTCATACGTACCAGGTTCTGCATGACGCCGGCCAGCCAGGCCCGATTCGCCGGAATGGAAAGATCCGAGCGTCCGTCCGTTGCCGCCGCCACCAGCAATGCATCGTGCAGGATGTCCTGCGCGGCGACTCGCTGGCCCCCGACCGTGCGGCAAATCCGCTGGGCATCGTCCAGACACGCGTTGTAGTCGGCTTTCGTCATCGAGGAATCTACATACCGACGGCAATTCTGCCATGCGTCCCAGTTGCCATTCGCGACCTGTCGTGATATATTACTGATATATTACACGTATATCACGACTTGAATCCATGAGCACACCCTGGAAAGGCGTATTTCCCGCCATCACGACCTCCTTCAAGGAAGACCTCTCCCTGGACTATTCCGGAATCGAAAAGATGGTGGAGGCCCAGATTGACGGCGGCGTCCATGGCATCGTCGTCACTGGAACGTTGGGGGAAAACTCGACGCTGAGCTACGAAGAGAAGCAGGAAGTCCTGCGCGTGGCCGCTGAAACGTCCGCCGGTCGCGTGCCGGTGCTCATGGGCGTCGCCGAGACCACCACGAAGGCCGCGTGCCAGGCCGTCGAAGATGGCCAGGTCAACGGAGCCGAAGGGTTCATGCTGTTGCCTGCCATGCTCTACGCCGCCGACCGTCGCGAAACCATGGCCCATTTCCGGACCGTGGCCCGCGCCAGCGGCAAGCCCATCATGATTTACAACAACCCGGTGCTGTACAAGGTGGATACGACGCCGGACATGTTCGCCGAACTGGCCGACGAGGACATGTTCGTGGCCATCAAGGAATCGTCCGATGACGTGCGCCGCGTGACCGACATCATCAATGCGTGTGGCGACCGGTATCAGATCTTTACCGGCGTGGACAACATTGCCCTCGAAAGCCTGGCCGTCGGCGCCGTGGGTTGGGTGGCAGGGCTGGTGTGCGCGTTCCCGCGAGAGACCGTCGCCATCTACAACCTGGTGCAGGCCGGTCGCATGGCCGAGGCCCTGGAAATCTACCGCTGGTTCAAGCCGCTGCTGGACCTGGATGTCCACGCCAAGCTTGTCCAGAACATCAAGCTGGCCGAGGCCATGGTGGGTCTGGGTACCGAGTATGTCCGCGCACCCCGGCTTGTCCTGGAAGGCGCCGAGCGCGAACACGTAAAGGCCGTCATCCAGACAGGACTCGACAACCGCCCCGACGTATCCGACTACGTTTAGAATGGCCACGCTCGCCGATGACGTATATGACCGCGTGGAGCGCATGATTGTGACGCTCGAGCTGGAGCCCGGCGCCGTGTTCTCGGAGTCGGGTCTCAGCGAGCGGATCGGAATCGGACGGACGCCGGTCCGGGAGGCGTTGCAGCGGTTGGCGTCCGGCAGGTTGGTCACGATTGTACCCCGTCAGGGTATCCGGGTGACCGATATCGATGTACTGGAGTACCTGGCGCTTCTGGAAACACGTGCTGCCTTGGACGGCGTGTTGGTCATGCGCGCTGCGCGTCGTGCATCGCCCGGACAACGTACACGGCTCAATGAACTCGCTGCGCTCATGCAAACCGCGGCGACGGAGGCCGATGTGGAGACGTTCATGCGCCTCGACCGGGAGGCCGATGCCATCCTGGATGAATGTGCCGACAACCCATTCGCGTCCGAAGCACTGAGGCCACTGCATGCCCATTGCAGACGCTTCTGGTACCGGTACAAACATGCCGGGGACCTTCCCCGGTCGGCGGTGTTACACGCCCGACTTCTGCTGGCGGTGGCACAGGGCGATGATGCGGAGGCGGCTACCGCCAGCGATACGCTCATAGGCTACCTGGTTTCCTTCACCCGGGCCGCGATGGGCCTTTGACAACACCGGAATGTCCGTATCCCGCTTCACCTGTATTGACGCGCACACCTGCGGCAACCCGGTCCGGGTCGTAGCCGCTGGTGGTCCGCGCCTCGAAGGCGACTCCATGCTGGAGCGCCGCTCCCACTTCCTGGCCGAGTACGACTGGGTCCGGAAGGGACTCATGTTCGAACCGCGAGGTCATGACGTGATGTCGGGGTCCATCCTGTATGAGCCAACGCGCAGCGATTGCGACGTCGGTGTGTTGTTCATCGAGACCAGCGGGTGCCTGCCCATGTGCGGTCACGGGACCATCGGCACGGTCACGGTCATCATCCAGGAGCGGCTGGTGCAACCGGCAGAGCCCGGTGTGCTGCATCTGGAAACACCTGCGGGCAGGGTAGACGCCTACTACATCATGGAGGGCGATCGCGTGGCGTCGGTGCGGCTCGTGAACATTCCCTCGTTCCTGTACGCATCGGGCCTGGAAGTGGAGTGTCCGGACCTGGGTCCCATTACAGTGGACGTAGGCTACGGTGGTAACTTCTACGCCATTGTCGACGCCCAGGAGAACTTCAGGGACATTGCCGATCACACAGCGGCCGACCTGATCAGGTGGAGCCCGGTGGTGCGGGAGCGCCTGAACGCCAGCTATTCGTTCGTGCATCCACTGGACAAACGCATCAACGGAATGAGCCACATGCTGTGGACCGGTGCGCCCACAGTGGAAGGCGCCACCGCCCGAAATGCCGTCTTCTATGGCGACAAGGCGATTGACCGATCACCTTGCGGCACAGGGACTTCCAGTCGCATGGCACAGTGGGCGGCGCAGGGGCGGCTGGATGTGGGTGACATGTTCGTGCACGAGAGCATCATTGGCAGCCTGTTCACGGGACGCGTGGAACAGAAAACGACCGTCGGAACGTTCGAAGCCATTGTACCGAGCATTGCGGGATGGGCCCGCGTCACGGGACATAACGAAATCCTGATCGATGACGACGACCCATATGCCCATGGTTTCCAGGTAATCTGATGCACAACACCGATGTCATTGTCGTAGGCGGAGGGGCCGTGGGCCTTGCCACAGCCTGGTACCTTCGTGCGGACGGCGCGAATGTCACGGTCGTGGACCGGATGTCGGTCGATGAAAAGGCCTCCACCGGGAATGCCGGCATGCTGGTACCGAGCCATGTGGTCCCGCTTTCAGCGCCGGGCGTGATTGCAAAAGGACTCAAGATGCTGATGAACGGCGGTGCACCGTTCCACATCAAGCCCCGGGCAAGCGCAGCGTTTGCACGCTGGCTGTGGTTGTTCGCGCGCCACGCCACGGACCGGCATGTGGCGTATGCGGTGCCCCATCTCAGGGATCTGTCCCTGGCCAGCGTCGAGATGTTTGCCGATCTGTGCGGAGCCGATTCCGAAACGGGTCGTGAATTCCCGGATCTGGTAGCTGCCGGCTTCGCACGTACGGGACTGCTGACCCTGCACCGGACCGAGAAGACGCGGGCCGAAGATTATTACGTGGCCGATGTGGCAGAACGGGCCGGCTTGACGGTGGACCGCATGGACGCCGAGGCCACGCGTGCCCTGGAGCCGGACATTCGCACGGATATCATTGGATCGGCGTACTTCCGGCAGGATGCCGCCATCCATCCGGAAAAGTTCATTGTGGCCCTGAAGAAGGCACTCGTCGCACGCGGTGTGACATTCGTGGATGGTACAGTAGCCGGTATCGACCGGCGTGTGGGGGTGCTGCTGAAAGAACCGACAGTGGACGGTCGGCGCTCATTGCCAGCCGATCAATACGTGATAGCGGCGGGGGCATGGTCTCCGCAGGTCGTGGCCTCCCTTGGGTTTCGTCTGCCGGTCGAACCCGCGCGGGGATACGGCCTCACGATCAAGCAGCACGAAGCGGGAATCCGTATTCCGTGCGTACTGACGGACGAGAAAATCACGGTGACCCCCATGGCGGGCGAGCTGCGCTTCACGGGAACGTTGACGTTGTCCGGGTACGACCGGCGTATTGAGACGCGCCGTGCTGAACCCATCCGGCATCTGGCTCAGTTGTATGCAGGACCGTCCGTCGCCATTGAAAAACCCCAGATGTGGAGCGGCTTTCGACCCGCATCGCCTGACGGGCTGCCCATGATTGGCCCGGTGCCGGGAGCCCCGGGTGTGCACCTGGCGACGGGCCATGGCATGATGGGTGTCACCCTGGCACCCGTAACGGGCCGCTTGATAGCAGACCGCGTGGCGGGCAGGGCTCCGACCATCGAAGACAAGGCCTTCTTGCCGGGACGGTTCGCATGAGCGTGCCTCCCCCCAGACCACCAGTAACGGCGGACCAAGCGCTGGGCCTGGCCACGGCGTGGGGTCTGCCCGGAGCGTCGGGTGCGAACCTGACGGTCACGGCGCTGGATGGCGATCGGGACAGCAACTGGCGGGTGGATGTGGATGGCATGCCGTGCGGCGTATTGAAGGTCTTCCATCCGGATACGCCGCCTGAATTGCTTGCCATGCAGTCACGCGCCATGGAGGCGGCTTCAACAGCGGGCCTGCCGGTACCAGCCGTCTTGGAGCCGGACGGAGATGCCTCGTTGGAACGCGTACTGCTCGGCGGCCGGTCGCACGCCGTCCGCATGGTGTCGTGGCTGGATGGTCGACCACTGGGCAGCATCTGTCCCATCCTCCCGGAACACGCGCATGCGCTGGGCAGTCTTGTCGCGCAGGTGGACCATGCTCTCGCCGCCATGCCAACGACCGAGTTGCCGGATCGTCGTGGTTTTGCCTGGAATATGATGGCAGCGGATCGGACGTTGCGTGAACGCCTGGACGGCGTGGCCGATGACGCGGGCCGGGCGTTGCTGGAACGGATATTGGAAGACGTGGAGGTGCGGATTTTGCCCGCGCTTCGGGCCATGGACTCGCAGCTCATCCACAACGACGCCAACGACTGGAACGTCCTTGTCGGACCGCCTGCCGAGGATGCGCGCCCGGAGCTGACGGGTCTCATCGATTTCGGCGATGTCGTTGTGGCACCCCGCCTGGTAGATCTTGCCGTGGCGGCAACCTATGTGGCCCTGGACCGGGACGACCCACTGACGTACCTGGGTGCCTGTCTGTCCGGCTACCACGAAACCTGGGCCTTGACAGAGGACGAAGTGGACCTCTTCATGGACCTCATCCGGACGCGGCTGGCGATCAGCGTTTCGATGTCGGCCTGGCAGCGCAGCCGGGAGCCTGACAATGCGTACCTGTCGATATCCGAAAAACCGGCCTGGACGCTGCTGTACAGGCTCGAAGCATTCCACCCCCGCCTGCTTCGGTACAGGATGCGTGCTGCATGTGGCTTGGAGGCCGTTCCGGGTGCTGACAGAGTGGCCTCCTGGATCCGGAGCCGTCACGGGACCTGTCCGGCCATCGTCCGTCCAGCCCGGCCCGATGTGGAACCGGTCGTGTTCGATTTCTCGGCCGCCAGTCTGTCTTTCGGGCCGGTGGACCTCACCGTTCCCGGGGCTGCGGAAGAAGAAATATGGCGTCGAACGGGCGATGCCGTAGGCATCGGCCGGTACAACGAGTGCCGCCTGGCATACACGGGCGTACAGTTCGCGACCGAGTCCGGCGAGCGACGCACGCTGCACCTGGGAATCGACTTTTTCCGACCTGCCGGAACGGCGGTCCATGCCCCGCTCGACGGACGGGTGCACGCGGTCCGTGTCCACCGCGAGTCCTTCGACTACGGCGGCGTGGTGGTCCTTGAACACGCGCCGGACGATGTCCCGGTTTTTTGGACCCTGTACGGTCACCTCAGTCACGCCTCGGTACTCGCGTTGGAACCGGGACAGCAAATCCTGGCAGGAGAAGCCTTTTCAGAGCTTGGCGCCTTCGACGAAAACGGGGGATGGGTGGCCCACCTCCATTTCCAGGTCATCACCGACTTGCTCGAGTTTGAGGGCACCTTTCCCGGTGTGGCAGCGCCAGGACAGGCAGCGCTCTGGCAAAGCCTGTGCCCTGACCCATCCGCTCTTGCCGGACTCGATGCTGGGTCCATCGCCCCCGAACCGCCAACGGTTGCCTGCCTGCTGGCGCGCCGGGCAGCCGTATTGGGACCAAGCCTGAGCCTTGCGTACCGGACGCCGCTGCATTTCGTGCGCGGCATCATGCAGTACCTGTATGACCCCAAAGGACGTGCCTGGCTCGATGCGGTGAATAACGTGCCACACGTCGGGCATCAGAACAGGCACGTGGTCGACATGGTTGCGAAGCAACTCCGCACCATGAACTCGAACACCCGCTATCTGCACGAAACCATCCTGGATTTCGCCGAGCGGATCACCGCCACGCTCCCGGACGGGCTGGACGTGGCGTACGTGGTGAATTCGGGCAGCGAGGCCAACGATCTGGCCCTGCGCATTGCCCGGACCGCGACCGGCATGTCCGACATCATGGTGCTGGACGGCGCCTACCACGGGCACCTCACGTCATTGATAGACGTGAGTCCGTACAAGTTTGATGGGCATGGCGGACGTGGCAAACCACTCGGAACGCGGATCGTACCCATGCCCGATGCCTACCGTGGCCCGTACCGCGGCATGACGCCGGAAACGGGGGCGGCGTACGCTCGCACGGTCGTAGACGCGCTGGCGAACGTCGCGGATGAACAGGGTGGTGTGGCCGCGTTCATTGCTGAATCCGTTCCCGGATGTGGCGGGCAGATTGTCCCACCTCCTGGCTACTTTCGCGCCGCTGCGGCGGCCGTGCGGGCCCAGGGCGGCGTGTTCATTGCCGATGAGGTCCAGGTGGGCATGGGCCGGGCAGGATCCGTGTTCTGGGGCTTCGAGCTCCAGGATGTCGTTCCGGATATCGTGGTCATCGGAAAACCGGTCGGAAATGGGCATCCACTGGGCGTAGTTGTCACAACGCGGGCACTCGCCGATGCCTTCGCGAACGGGATGGAGTACTTCAATACGTTCGGTGGCAACCCGGCATCGTGCGCCGCAGGACTGGCCGTACTTGATGAAATCGACGCACGCGACCTCCAGACAAACGCGTTACGTGTCGGGAATCGCCTCCGAAAGGGGCTTGAATCGTTGTCCCGTGATCATCCCATTATTGGGGACGTGCGCGGTGTGGGCCTTTTCCTGGGCGTGGAGCTGGTGCGGGACCGTGTGACGCAGGAGCCGGCTGCCGACGAGGCCTCTTATGTCGTAAATCGCCTGGCCGAAAAAGGCGTGCTCATCAGCACCGACGGCCCTTTACACAACGTGCTCAAGATCAAACCGCCCCTGGTCTTCACCGAACAGAACGCCGACTACCTTGTGGATACACTCGATGCCGTGTTGGCCGAGGATTTCGTTCGTCGGATCCTGGATTGACGTGGTAGGCACAGGCAGCCAGGCAATCGGAGTTCCACTCAACAAGGATGTCGCGACGAGTATGTGACATCCTCCACGGGACGGTGTTTTATGCGTCGCCGCGGTACTGCGCTTGAAGTCCGTTCAGGAAATTGCGCAACGCTTGATCCATGCATGCGCGGTAGTGCTTGTGCCCGGGCTTTCTGAAGAAGGCGCTCAATTCGTGCTTGCTGATATAAAAGCCGGCATGACTCAGTATGTGCAGAACGTCATCGGCCTTCAGATTGAGGGCAATCTTCAGCTTGAGGAAGATGATGTTGTTGGTCAGCTCTGACTCGGGCGCAGGCTGGGGGCCGTCTTTTCGTCCTCTTTTTTCGATGATGAACCCGTTCAAAAACATCGCCAACTCTGTATCGGTGCATTCGACGTAGTCAGGATCATCGTCTTGCTTGAGCCATGCACTGACGTGTGACCTGGTGACGGTGTGTCCGACGTGTGAAAACAGTTCCATCATCTTTGCGTCGTTCAGTTCAAAAATGAAGCGGACGCGGCGCATCGTGTCGTTGTTCGTCATAAAGAGGTAGTGATGGGTAAGAGGAGTCGCCCGGAGGGCAAACAAGCTTAACGTTGCATCAACTTAGGGGCTATCGACATCCGCTGTGTGTGGCCCCATGGAATTTTTCCGCGGCACCAGCGGGAAATGAACCGGTCCGGAAGCGTACATGAGGTGTCCACGGAAGAACGAATACCGTTTCATCATCATGCCTGAACTTTTCTCGGACACATGGGCCCTCGCCTGGCGGGACTCCATCAACCGGTCCGACGCCTACCGGGAGTCCGGCGCGTCATGGACCTGGCCGCTGCTGGTTCGGGTCGATGGCGGCCCTTCGTTTCGCCTGGACCTCCGCGGCGGCCACTGCCATTCCATTGAGTGCCTTCCTCCTGCGACGGTCGACGATGAAGCGTCGGCGGTCCGGGACGCTCCCTTCATCCTGGGTGGCCCGAGAGAAGAATGGGAGCGGGTGCTGAGTGGCGACTGTGCACCGCTCGTTGCCGTCATGCAAGGGCGCCTGCGACTTGAAAAAGGGTCGTTGTTGAAACTGTCGCGCTATACAAGTGCCGCCCGGGACCTGTTGGGGGCGGCCGTCGCCGTGACCGGCGATCCGTCTCCGAACGCTCAGGAAAACGGCATGCCAGCACGCGGCTCTCAAAAGCCCGACACGCCGGAGAACGGCACGGCCGCCCACACCGGATTCCGGACCACATCGCAGGGAGGCCTGCAGGGCAATGACCTGCCCATGCAACTGTATCACAAGGCGAAGAAGCTCGGCATCTGGGACCCGGCGGGACTCGACATGTCACGCGACGCTGCCGACTGGATGAGCCTCACGACCGAAGAGCAGGATGTGCTGCTGCGGCTCATTGCGATGTTCCAGGCTGGAGAAGAGGCGGTCACGCTGGACCTCCTGCCGCTCATGACGGTCATTGCACGCGAGGGTCGGACAGAAGAAACGATGTACCTGACCACCTTCCTGTTCGAAGAGGCCAAACACACCGAGTTCTTCAGGCGGGTCCTTGACACTGTTGGGTCGGTGGATGCACGGGCCATGGGCGACTTGTCGGCCTATCACACGCCGTCATACCGGAAGCTTTTTTACCAAGAGCTCCCGGCAGCATTGAACCGGCTGGACGGCGACCCGTCGCCAGCCGCCCAGGTCCATGCATCGACCACATACAACATGGTTGTGGAGGGCACCTTGGCCGAGACCGGATATCACGCCCTGTACACCGTGCTCGACAGCCGGGGCATCCTGCCGGGCCTGCGTGAAGGGATCGGCCTGCTGCAGCGCGACGAATCGCGCCACATTGCATATGGCGTGCACCTCTTGACGCGGCTTCTGGCGGCAGACCAGAATCTCGTAGCCGTTTTCGAGCGCCGCATGGAGGATCTGCTTCCACTTGCGACCGCCAGCATCAGCGAACTGTTCGCATGCTACAACCCCATGCCCTTCGGGCTGCGCGAAGAGGACTTCGTGCAGTTCGCGATGGATCAGTTCGGGAAACGGGCGCGCAGGATCGTTACTCCGACCGCAGCGACCTGACCGGGTCGGCGGACGCCGCGCGGAAGGACTGGTACCCGACCGACAACAGGGCAATCAGCAGAGCGCCCAACCCGGCCATGACAAACGGCATGACTCCGACGCTGGTGTGATACGGAAACGTGTTCAGCCATTTGGTCATCGCATAGACGGCCCCGGGAACGGCAAGCACGAAACCGACGCCTACCAGGGCTGCGAACTCACGCGACAGAAGGGTAACAATCCCGGGGACAGAGGCGCCCAGAACCTTGCGGACGCCGATTTCTTTGGTTCGTTGCTGGGCAGTGAACGTCGCCAGGCCAATGAGACCAAGGCAAGCGATGAGAATGGCCAACATGGCAAATACGGAGAACAGCGACCGTAGTTGTTCCTCTGCGTGGTATTGCTGGTTGAAGTCCTCGTCGAGGAAGTACGCGCTGTAAGTCGCGCCTGGAAACAGGTTCGCCATGGCTTCGTCGATCTCTGCCATGGTGTCGTTCACGCCTCCGGGAGCCAGTCGGAGCGATACGAATCCAAGCGCATTGGGCATCGGAATCATCATCAGCGGCTCTACCGCCTCATGCAAAGACCGATGGTGGTAGTCTGCGACAACGCCAACAACAGTTCGCGGTGCACCATAGACCCCCACCTGTTTTCCGACGGCTTCTTCCGCGGTGCTGAGGCCGAGGTAGGCTGCTGTCGCCTCGTTGATGACAACCGATCCCCGAACATCCGCCGGAAACTCCGAAGAGAAGGTTCGCCCGGCAACCACGTCTATACCGTAGTTGGTGATGAAGTCATAGCCCACACCAATCAACCCCGCGCTCCTCACGTCATCGGGTTCGACGCTGTCTGCCGTGATCAGCGCCCTGTTGGCCGTACGACCGGGGATGGTTGCGGACGTGGAGACCCCGGAAACCCCAGCGAGGCCCGAAAACGCATCTCTGACAGTGCCTGACCGACCACGCAATTCGCTTCGTGGTACGTTGTTCAGGTCCAGAATCAGCATCTGCTCCTGATCGAAGCCGAGATCCGTGGACTGTACAAAGTCCATCTGCTGCACAACAACAGCCGTACATGCCAGCAATCCGATAGAAATCGCGAACTGGAAGGCCACCAACGACTTGCGAAGCAGAATACCTCGGCCTGATGAGCGAAATGTGCCCTTCAGTACGTCCGCACTCCCAAGTCCAGACAGGACCAAAGCGGGGTACAACCCTCCCAGGATTCCCGAAAGTGAGGACACGCCGAGAAGCGTGACCATCGGTATCACGGAGAACAGTTCGGAGCGGCCGATATTCGTCCCGGCAAGAGCATTCAGGAGAGAAACACCGGCCACCACCAGAACCAGAGACAGCATGAACGCCAGAAAGCCAAGGAACAGGGATTCGCCCAGAAATTGAGCGACCAAGGCTTGGCGTGACGATCCTACTGCTTTGCGGATACCTACTTCTCGCGCGCGGTCCATGGATCTGGCTGTCGCCAGATTGCTGAAGTTGACGACTGCGAGGAGCAGGATGAAAACAGCGATGGCCGCGAATATCCAAACGTGTGTCAGGTTACCAACCGGCCCCAACTGACCTGTGCGACTTGAACGAAGGTAGATGTCGGTGAGAGGCTCAACGACAAGTTCGGCTTGAAGTCCTGAGCTGGACAGCACGTCTCCGTATCGATCCTCCACCAAATTCAGAATCCGCGCCTGGAAGCCCTCCGTAGCCACACCAGGACCCAGCCTGGCATACGTATAGGTTCCAATAGCCAACCACCGACTCTCCTGCGCTGGGTTGTCGTAGGTAGACCAGGACACGATGACACCAGGATCCATGTGGGACGTGCGAGGCTGGTCTGCAATGACGGCCGAGACCAAGACCTGCAATGTGTCGTCCACTGTCAGATACTGTCCAACCGCCTGCCCTTCCCCAAACAATCGTGCAGCCGTCGATAGGGACAGGACAGCGGTGGCCGGTTCGTCCAGCAACCCGGACGTTTGTCCATCCACGACCGGAAGGGTGAACACATCGAAAAGGTCCGGCTCTGAAATCCAGACATTCTGGACCGAAACCGATTGCGGACCGACTTTCAGTGAGGGCGTGTAGGTTTTGAACCGGACCAGAGACTCTATCTCGGGAAACTCTTCCCGGATGATGCGACCAGTGGGCGGACTGGTCATGGCAAAGTTGTCGGTACCGCCCGATGGCGGATACACCGTCATGCCAATTCGAACAATGCGGTTCGCTCCGTCGTGGTGTCGATCGAAACGCAGTTCACCTGCAACGAATACCCCTATCAGAAGGAAGCACGCAAGTCCGAGCGCCAGACCGAAGCCTGTAAGCACCGCGAATGCAGGCCGTCTGCGCATCGCTCTCCATGCGGTGCGGAATGTACGGTCAATCATGAGAAACGGGTCTGTTTGTTTGTTACTCCGACCGCAACGACCTGACCGGGTCGGCCGAAGCCGCGCGGAAGGATTGGTACCCGACCGACAACAGGGCAATCAGCAGAGCGCCCAGGCCGGCCACTGCAAACGGCATGACACCCAAGTTGGTGTGATAGGGAAATGTGTCGAGCCATTTGGTCATCGCATAGACGGCCCCGGGAACCGCCAGCACGAACCCAACGCCTACCAGGGCAGCGAACTCACGCGAGAGCAGGGTAACGATCCCGGGGACAGAGGCGCCCAGCACCTTGCGGACGCCTATTTCCTTCGTCCGTTGCTGGGCGGTGAATGCTGCCAGCCCGATGAGCCCGAGACATGCGATCAGGATGGCGAGGAAGGCGAAGGCTGAAAACAGTGCGCGCAACTGTTCTTCACCCTGGTATTGCTGATTGTAGTCATCGTCCAGAAAGAATGTTGTGAGAGTGGCTGACGGAAAAAGTTCAGCCCACGTGGCCTCCACTGCCTGCACGGTAGACCGGACGTCACCGGACGCAAGGCGCAACGAGACGAAGGCCATGGCCTGGGGCATGGGGACCATCAACAGCGGCTCCACTTCTTCACGGAGGGACTGATGATGGTAGTCCTCAATGACACCGACAATGCTCCGCTGGCCCTGTCCAATGCTGATCCATTTTCCAAGGGCGTCCTCCGGAGTCCCGAATCCCAGATAGTCGACAGTGGTTCGGTTGATGATGACGGATTCCTGCTGATCCGCGGCGAATTCCGGAGAAAACCCCCGTCCCGCGATGACGTCGATTCCATAGTTGTCGAGGAAATCATACCCGGTTGCCATGAAATTTGCACTCCGGATATCGTCGGCTTCTATCCCCTCGGCGTTGAACAAGAGCCGGCCAGTACCCCTACCCGGGATTGTGCCTGACGTCGATGCACCCGTTACACCGGATATAGACAGAAACGCGTCCTTGATGGTCTCTCCCTGGCTCGCGATTTGCCCGCCGGGAATATTCTCGAGATCCACAACGAGCATCTGCTCTTCATTGAACCCGAGATCCTGCGACTGCATGTAGTCAAGCTGCCGCATGACGACGGCCGTACAGGCCAGCAAGGCTATGGAAATGGCAAACTGGAACGATACCAACGACTTGCGCAAAATGGCTCCGCGCCCACTGGCGTGAAACGATCCCTTCATGACGGAAATGCTGTCGAATCCGGACATGACGACGGCCGGATAGAGTCCGCCGAGTATTCCGGCGAACAGGGCAACTCCCAAGAGGGATGCCAGCGGACCCACAGCAAAAAAGTCGGCTGCGACCAGATCGGTTCCTGCCAGTTGATTCAGGACCGGATATCCAGCTGCGATCAGCCCCATGGACAACGCAAAGGCGATAAGGGCCAGCAGTATGGACTCCCCAAGGAATTGTCCGATGAGGGCACCCCTCGAGGATCCGACCACTTTTCGGATGCCAACTTCACGGGCGCGCTCCATGGAGCGCGCCGTAGCCAGGTTCATGAAGTTGATAACGGCCAACAGAAGCACAAATAAGGCGACGGCTGCAAATATCCATACCCGGGTCTCGTCACCCACCGGGCCCAGCTGTGCACTTCGTGTGGACCGGAGGTAGATATCTGTCAGCGGCTCCACCACAAGTTCGGCGCGAAATCCGATAGCCGCCATTTGTTCGGCGTTGCGATCGTTCACAAGATTACCGATCTCGTCCTGAAATCCGGAAACCGATACACCGGGGTTCAGCTTTGCATACGCATAGTAACCGAGTGCCAGCCAAGCGTCTTCCGGAACGCCATCCTCATATGTGGACCACGAAATGAGCATCTTGGGATCCATGTGGGACGTACGCGGCTGGTCGGCCATGACCCCGGAAATCCGGACCTGTAGCGTGTCGTCCACCATGACGTACTGCCCCACGGCCCGCTCGTCACCGAACAACTGTGTCGCAGTTTCTTGCGACACAACGGCCGTAGCGGGCTCCCGCAGCACGTCCTCAGTCGATCCATCGAGGATCGGCATCGTAAAGACATCGAACACGTCAGGTTCACTTATCCAGACCCCGTCGAATGTGAACGTTTCCGTATCCACATTGACCGAAGGCGTGGCGGGTCGAAATCGAACAAGAGCCTCCACGCTTGAAAACTCTTCCCGGATAATGCGACCAGGCGGCGGGCTGATCAGGGCAAAATGATCACCGCCACCGGATGGTGGATATCCTGAGAGTCCGATACGCACAATCCGATCGGCTGCGTCATGGTGACGATCGAAACTGAGTTCTCCCGTGACAAAGACGCCAATGAGGAGAAAGCACGCCAGCCCAAGTGCAAGGCCGAAGCCATTCAAAAATGTGTAGCCAGGGCGTTTACGCATGGCGCGCAACGCGGTGTTGATGACGCTTGATAGCATGACGGCAGCAATATTTGACGGTCTTCTTTCCGACTTTCAACGGGAGCATGACCGCCAATGTTATGCGGACGTCAGAAATCCCACCTTTTTGTCCGATTTCGCACACCTCGAATTCATTTTCGTACAGTGCACACGCCCGTCAAGCCCCTGTGACTCTGTTGCATTCGTTGGCACGGGTGTTGATGGGTGTCTTCATTCATTCGACCCGATTCCCATGTTCCGCAATTACCTGCTCGTCGCCATCCGCTCGCTCCGGCGCCATCCGGGGTTCACGGCCATCAACCTGGTCGGCCTGGCGGTCGCTGCCGCCACCGCCCTCGTGTTGCTGCTCTTTTTGCGCCAGCAATCACAGATGGACGCGATGCATGACGATGCCGATAATCTGTATCGGGTTGTCTCCACGTTCAAGGCCAGCTTCAATCCGGGGCCGAATGACTACGCCACGTCCCCGGCCAGCCTGGGTGCTCTTGTGGAAAGCGATGTGGCTGGTATCGACGATGTGCTCACGCTGGTCCGTGGCTTGCGCGGCACCGCTGTCGTTGACGGCGAAGGGTTTTCCGTTCGCGGCCTGTTCGCCGAGCCTGTATTTTTCGACTTCTTTGCATTCGACCTGCAATCCGGGGACCGGGAAACAGCACTGAATGAACCATTTTCCTTGATTCTGACGCCTTCCGTGGCCATGCGCCTGTTCGGAAGCACGGATGTAGTCGGTGAAGTCGTGCCTATTGACGGGAATGCCTACACAATCACCGGCGTATTTGGCCAGGATCGATATGCATCCCACGTGGCGCTGTCGGCGGTTGCGTCGGCCAGCACCATGGACGCATTGCCCTTGGCAGAACGGCTTCCGGTGTGGCATAACTCCATTTACACGTCGTACACCTACCTGCGACTTCAGCCGGGTGCCGACCCGGTCACGATTGGAGGCGCGATCGATGCACTGCGTCCATCCCATTTCGGTGAGATCGAGGAAAACCGGCTGGACGCGTTGTCCCTTCAGGCCGTTCGTGACATTTCCATGGGTCGCGTCCTGGACAACCAATTGGGGCCTGTCATGAACAGGTCCATGGCCGGGATGCTCTTGGTGATTGCCGTGATCATCCTGCTCGCCGCGTGCTTCAACTATGTCGGCCTGGCGGTGTCGCGGTCCTTGCGGAGGGCGCGGGAAGTCGGTGTGCGCAAAGTCTTCGGAGCCAGGCGCACGCAGCTCGTGGGTCAGTTCATGGCCGAAGCATTCCTTGTGTCCACCATCAGCGTGGCGCTCGCCTTGGGCCTGTTCGCATGGATGGTGCCCGCGTTCAACAACCTGAGCATGATGCAGTCCCTTGATGCCCGGCTGGATGTCGCATACGGCTCCGATCTCGGACTGTACGGTGTGCTCATCCTGTTCATCCTGTTCGTGACGGTTCTCGCCGGACTGTATCCGTCATTGTTTCTGTCGCGCTTCCGGCCGAGCGAGGCCATGAAAGGCCAAGCCGGGCTCACATCGGGTGGCGGTGTCTGGTTGCGCAGGTCGCTGGTCAGCGTCCAGTTTTCGTCATCGGCCGTCTTCCTCATCCTGGGGCTGATCGTGTTTTCCCAGAGCCGGTACATCCGGACGGCCGACTACGGATTCACGCAGGAAAACATTGTCAGCGTGAGGCTGGCCGACGTGCCATTCGACCGGTTTGCAGATGCCGTTTCGACGAGTCCAGCAGTTACGGATATCGCCGGCACGTACCTGCTACCTGCCATGGGCTCCCGTGCCGACCTCATGTTGACGTCGGACGGGCAGCCAGAGCAGCGGCGCGGCTACTTGCACTTGATAAGCGACAACTTCACCGATGTCCTGGACCTGGAACTCATCGCGGGGCGACTGCTGGACAATGAACGGGCCTCAGACAGCACCAATGCCGTCTTGGTCAACGAGACCTTGTTGCAGGTCCTGGACATGGGCACGCCGGAGGAGGCCGTTGGCCAATCGTTCAACCTGTCCGGCCAGGACGCCTTGATTGCCGGCGTGCTGAAGGACTTCCATGCCGATGTACCGACCATGGAAATATTCCCGTTGGTGTTTGCCTTGAACCCGGAGGCCCTGCAGTGGGCATTGGTCGAGATTCAGCCTGGTAGTGAAGACGCGGCCTTGGCGGACATCGAGGCCGCCTGGACACGTTTGGGAAGTACACAAGCACTCCAGTCCGAAGCATTGCAGGCACAGCTCGCCAACTCGTTCGTGAACCAGGAGCTCAAAGACACCATGCGCATCATCGGTCTTGCGGCCGTCCTGGCTGTCATGATCGCGTTGCTGGGCATGCTCGGCGTGGCAACGTTCACCGTGGAGCGGAGGACACGTGAAATCAGTATCCGGAAGGTGCTGGGCGCCAGCGTACCGGATGTCCTGGGGCTGCTGAGCCGGGAGTTCGCCGTGTTGGCATTGGTATCGCTGGCCGTGGCAATTCCCGTAGCGGTAATGCTGGGCAATGCGTTCCTGTCCGATTTCGCGCTCCGGATCGATATTGGTATTGGTATCGTGACGCTGGGTGCGATGGCCTTGGTCCTGTTGTCATTCGGTGCCATCAGCACACAAACCGTGCGGGCTGCGCTGGCCAACCCCGTAGACACGCTGCACGCGGAATGAGATCCATCAGGTGATATCCGCAACGCCGCCGTAGCTGACACCGGACAATCGCGCCATATCCACGCTCCACGTGGTCAGGTCCCGGTGCTCGAAACCAGCCAGGGAATCGTGTCCGCACGCCCTGGCGAGCACAGACATGAGCTCAACGGTGGCCTCGAACCAGTTCTTCAGACGCAGGGCCGATGCCTGGACCATGAGCCGCTTGCGCAGGTTTTCTTTCTGCGTCGCAATACCCACCGGGCAGTTGTTGGTGTGGCACGCCCGCATGCCGAGACATCCAATGGCCTGCAGGGCCGAGTTGGACACGGCAATTCCGTCGGCGCCGAGCGCGAGCGCCTTCACGAAGTCTGATTCGGTCCGCAGACCCCCGGTGATGATGAGCGTGATGTCGTGGGCGCCGCGCCGGTCCAGGTGGCGCCGGGCGCGGGCCAGAGCGGCGATGGTAGGCACCGAGATGTTGTTCTTGAACAGATCCGGCGCGGCGCCCGTCCCGCCCCCCCGGCCATCCAGGATGATGTAGTCGGCACTCGCCTCGAGCGCAAAATCGATATCGTCTTCAATGTGCTGGGCCGACAGCTTGAACCCGATGGGAATGCCGCCGCTGGCCTCACGGACCTCGTCAGCCACGCGACGAAAATCTTCAACGGTCACCAGGTCCGGAAAACGGGATGGGCTGATGGCCGGCGTTCCGGGCTCGAGCCCACGTACTTCGGCGATTTTTCCTTGTACTTTTTCGCCCGGCAGGTGCCCACCGGTGCCCGTCTTGGCACCCTGCCCGCCTTTGAAATGGAAGGCCTGGCATGAGGCCGCCTTGTCCAGGCTCCACCCGAAGCGGGCCGATGCCAGTTCATAGAAGTACCGGTTGTTGGCGGCTCGCTCGTCGGGCAGCATGCCGCCTTCGCCGGAGCAAATGCCGGTACCAGCCATTTCGGCTCCGGTCGCGAGTGCGACTTTCGCCTCCTCGCTCAGCGCCCCGAAACTCATGTCCGACACGAAGATGGGGATTTCCAGCGTCAGGGGCTTCTTTGCCCGCGGACCGATGACGAGCTTCGTCGACACGGGATCCTCGTCGGCCAAGGGGCGGGTTGCCATCTGGGCCGTGACAAGTTGGATATCGTCCCACCGCGGGAGCGTATCGAGCGCAACACCCATGGCCGTTACCGGACCGTGGTGACCGGTCTTCGAGAGCCCGTGCTGCGCCAGGTCCTGGATGTGGTGGTTGAAGGGCTCGGCGGTCGTACCCGTCGGATCCTGGTAGTCGCCGAGATACGCATCGCGATCGTACGGCTGGGGGTGCTCATCGTGGAAGGCCTGGACGTCCGCTTCATCGACCCAGACCTTGCCGTCCTTGATCTCGGCATGGAAGGCCTCCAGGAATTCCTCGTTGTTGTACTCCGAAACACCGGTATCGAGCCGGTAATCCCAGTTGTGCAGGCCGCAAATGAGGTTGTGGCCATCCACGAATCCGTCGGAGAGCAGCGCGCCGCGGTGCAGGCATCGACCGTACAGTACTGACACGTTGTCATCGTATCGTGTGACCACCAGGTCAACATTGGCAACCCGTGCATGGGCGGGCTGGCGGTCGGCAAGTTCGGACCAGGTTGCGATGGCAACGGGGCGGGCGAAGGAGTCGGACACAGAGATCGGGGTTCTGATGGGTGGTTGCCCCTCAGAGTACGAAACCGACCCGAGTGTTACCGCCCGTCAGCCTGCCAGCGACCGGATGGTGTCTTTCAGCGCCTTGAAATCAACGGGTTTCGAAACGTACCCGGCGCATCCCAGCGCCGAAGCGCGGTCACGGTAGTCGTCGTTGTCGTACGCCGTCATCATGCACACGGGGACCGGTGGCGGCTCCTCGGAGATGCGCTCCAGCAGGTCAAGCCCGGTCATGCCCGGCATGTTGATGTCCGAGAGCACGAGAACGACATCCGTGCGTCCATGATTTGTCAGTACGTCGAGAGCCTCCTGGCCCGAGAACGCAAACAACAATTCAATCTCACCTGAGGCGATCTCGCGACGGAAGCGCATACGGAACAGGGCCTCAACGTCGCGCTCATCATCGACAACCAGGACTTTCATGCGTGGACCGTTGAATGTGGGGGGTGTACTTTGGGCTTGGAAAGATGCATCATACGATGCTCACATGCCACAGGATTTCCATGTCAGATGTCAACGTTACGGTGCTGCTGAATGCCATGGGATCGGGAGACCCGCAGGCACTCGACCGGTTGTTTCCCATGGTGTACGATGAGTTGTTGCAACGGGCCGCCCGCGAACGACGGCGGCTCGGCGGGCAAGCCACACTGAATACGACGGCGCTGGTGCACGAGGCCTACGTCAAGCTGGCCCGGAACCCCGACGGAGCATATGCCAGCCGGGCTCACTTTTATGCCGTGGCCGCCAAAGCCATGCGGCACATCTACCTGGATCATGCCAAGCGGAAGTTGGCTGCGAAAAGGGGCGGCGGCGCCGACCACGTGGCGCTGGACGCGGAACTGGACGCTGCCAGTGACCCTCTCCCCGATATGCAGGTGGCACACGCCGAGCAGGTCCTCGCGCTTGAAGATGCGATGGACCGGCTCGCGCAGGATGCCCCCCGTCAGGCCCAGGTGGTGGAGTGCCGCTTTTTCGGTGGCATGAACGTGGACGACACAGCCGCGGTGCTGGGCATTTCACCCGCAACCGTCAAACGTGATTGGACGGTCGCCCAGATCCGTTTGTACCGGATGCTGTCATGAAGACCCTGGACGACTGGATCGCCGAAATCACGTTGCTCGACCCCACCGTGCGCGAGGACGCCATTCGCGGGGCTCCTGTCGACATGCACGATGACCTGCGTGACGCCGTTTCGTCGTATATACAGGCATCCGGATTCTTCGAAAAGCTTGCCCTCGATCTTCATCTACCATCGGCCCCCACCGTGACCCCATCCAACCCGGCGCTCGTCGGAACCACCCTGGCCCAGTACCGCATCATCGAACCCATCGGCGAGGGCGGCATGGGGGCGGTCTATCGCGCGGAAGACACGCGACTCGGGCGGACCGTTGCATTGAAACTGCTTCCATCGTCCATGGGCGCTGACAGCCGGGCCCAGGAGCGGTTTCTGCGCGAGGCCCAGTCGGCCTCGTCGCTCGACCATCCCAACATCTGCACGATTTTCGAGATCGGGAATACAGATGGACGGGCCTGGATTGCCATGGCCTGTTACGATGGGTCTACGTTGCGGCATCTCATGGAGCGTGGCCCGATGGATGTCGACTCGGCCTTGGACGTCGTGCTGCAGATCGCCGCCGGACTGGGCGCGGCACATGCCCGGGGCGTCGTGCACCGGGACGTCAAGCCGGAAAACGTGATGGTTCTGCCCGATGGGCTGGTCAAGATCCTGGATTTCGGCCTCGCCAAGGGATCGGACGATGCCACAGTGACCCAGGAAGGCACCATGCTCGGCACAGCCGGATACATGAGCCCCGAGCAGGCGTCCGGGCGCCGCGCAGATCATCGCACGGATGTCTGGGCCCTCGGCGTCATGCTCTACGAAATGCTGGCGGGAGAACGGCCGTTTCCGGGCGCCTATCCGCAGGCTGTGCTGTACGGAATCCTGAACGCCGATCCGGAATCACTGTCCGGGCGCAGGTCGGGTTTACCACTTGCACTGGTCGAAGTCGTGGAGCGGCTCCTTCAAAAGGATCCTGACCATCGATTCGCCGGCATGCAGGACGTCACGGCCGCGCTGGAGGCAGTTCGGTCACGGGCTGCCGCCAAGTCCGAAGTGCGGGAACGGATCCAAGGAATAGCCGGACCGGCGGCGTTACGTGCGGAATCCGATGGCGATTCCGGTGGCACAGCTCCCCCGGATGACGACGTGCTGTACCTGTTGTGCGTCGATGATGAGCCGGAACTGGAATTGCTCATGCAGCAGCGTTTCCGGAAGAAAATCCGGGCCGGGGAATGGCAATTCGTGTTTGCGCTGGACGGGCAGGACGCACTGACCAAACTGGATGCCCACCCGGAAATCGGTGTCATACTCACCGACCTGAACATGCCCCGCATGGATGGCCTGACGCTGCTCGGTCGTCTGTCCGAAATGGACAGGCCTCTACGGACGGTCGTCGTTTCGGCGTACGGAGACCTGGAGAAGATCCGGACGGCCATGAACCGCGGAGCGTATGACTTCGTGACGAAGCCCATCGACTTCAAGGACCTGGAAGTCACCATTGACAAGGCGGCGGCCGACCTGGCCACATACCGCCGTGCGCTGCGGGGACAGCAGCAGGCCGTCTCCATTCATCAGGAAATGGACGTGGCCCGCCGCATCCAGGACGCCATTCTGCCGGTCAGTTTCCCGGACGGCACCTTCGGGTTCTCGTCTCCCGCCGGAGAAATAAACGCGACGTTCTACGATGCGTTTACAATCGGTGAGGACCGGGTCGGTCTCATCGTTGGGGAGGTCCACGGACGCACCGTGACGTCGACGCTGCTGCTCGCGATGGGCCAGACCTTCGTCAAAGGGCTTCTGCAGCAGGGAGTCGCCCCGGGTGAAGCTGTCGGCATGCTGAACCGCATGCTGTTCGCCGACGATCTTCCGAACGTTGCCTTGAACCTGGGCGTGGCGGTTGCCAATCGGTCGTCCGGAGAGACGAGGGTCGTCCAGGCCGGGCTCGATGCCGTGATGGTCATACGGTCGGGAGGAAGTGTGGAGCCGCTGACGGAGTCGGGTACACCCGTGTGGAGCGAAACAGACTCTTCGTGGGACGAAACAGAGCTCAGCCTGGCACCCGAGGATGCTCTGGTACTTGCATCACGCGGCTGCGTACGGGCCCTGGGTGAAAACGGACAGCCCTTCAGCGCCGAACGCCTGGCGGCAACCCTCCGCGAACTGGAGGACACGCGCCCCACGGCCATCATCAGGTCCGTACTGCGGTCCGTAGGCGATCACGTCGGGTCGGCCGTCATGCGCGACGACCAGACCATGGTGGCTATGCGCCGGGAAGCGTAAGCACGAATTCTGCACCGCCCTGGGCCGATTCCCGGACGGTCATGGTGCCTCCGTGGCCCTTTGTGATGATGTCGTAGCTGAGACTGAGCCCCAGACCGGTGCCCTCACCGGTCGTCTTCGTGGTGAAGAAGGGCTCGAAAATCTTGCTGCGGATGTCCACCGGAATGCCCGGACCGTTGTCCGAAATCGTAATCTCGACCGCGGATCCGAGTCGGCGCGTGGCCACGTTGACAATAGCGTCCTTCGTGCCGGCAGTAAGCAGCGCCTGGAAGGCGTTGTTGAGCAGATTGACAAGCACGCGACCCAGTTCCTGGGGCTGCGCCAGAATGGTCCCTGCATCGTCCGAAAAGACGCGTTCGACATCGGCCTGGAATCCGTGGTCCCGCGCCCGCATGCCGTGCCACGCCAGGCCTACGTATTCTCCGACGAACTCATTGACATTGATGACTTCCTTCTCACTCGCACCACCGCGGGCATGCTGCATCATGGCGCGCACAATGCTGTCGGCCCGTTTGCCGTGCTTCGTGATCTGGGCGGTGTTCTGCAACAGGTCCTCGATGATGCCCTTCATGCCTTCAGCATCTCCCTTGGCAGCCGCCTCCCGGAGTTCTTCTGCCAGCTCGGAGCTCACCTCGGCGAAGTTGTTCACGAAGTTCAGCGGATTCTTGATCTCGTGGGCAATGCCAGCGGTAAGCGAGCCGAGGGATGCGAGCTTTTCCTGTTCCACCAGTTGCGCTTGCGTGGCCTTCAGCTCTGTGTGGGATTGCTCAAGCGCACGGTGCTGCTTCTCGATCTCCCGGGCCTGGGCCAGCTCGCGTTCGCGCGTTGCCTCGCGTTCCTTCAGGACCACACGCCGACGCTGGATGCGGTCCACAGCCAATACAAGTCCTGCCAGCACGCCCAGGTACAGGATATACGCCCACCATCGGGAGTACCACGGCGAGAGAATGGTGAGATGCACGGACGCGCCCTCCGCATTCCAGACACCGTCACTGTTGGCGGCGATGACCCGGAACGTGTACTCACCCGGTTTCAGATTGGTATAAGACGCTTCGTTGCGACCCTCAGCATCGATCCACTCCGTCTGTTCTGGCTCAAGGCGATATCGGATCCGGTTTGCTTCCGGCCGCTTGTAATGCAGGGCCGCGAACTGGAACGAGGGAGCATCCTGGTCATGCGCCAACACAATGTCCTGTGTGTCGACGATGGACTTCGTGAGCGGTGAATCAGGCCCCGGAATGACCTTGGTATTGAACAACAGGAACTCCGTGATGGCTACATCCGGTGCCACGTTATTCGTCCGTAGCTGTGTCGGGAAGAAAGCGTTGAAGCCCTGCACGCCACCGAAAAAGAGTTCATTGTTTTCTGTCCGGGCAAGGACACCTTCATTGAATTCGAGCGACTGCAGGCCGTACTCCATGCCGAAGCGACGGAACGTCTCTGTAGCCGGGTCAAACCGGTAGAGGCCGGAATTGGTCGGTGCCCACAGGGTGACATCAGCGTCCCAGATCCCTGTATACACTGCAGGATCCATGAGCCCATCTTCCGCCCCATAGTGGGTAAACGTGCCGGTTGAAACGTCCAATTTGCTCATCCCGGCACCGTACGAATTGAAAAATATCAGATTCGGGTCCTCAGGGTGGGGATGGATGCCGCTCACGGAGCCACCGCTCCAGGACGTCCTGTCTTCCGGGTGGTACGTGTAGTAGGTCGCCTGGTCGGTCGCCGGGTCGTACTTCATGATGGTACTTTTGGCACCGTCCTCACTGAGACCGAACCAGAGCACGCCGTTGGCGTCCTCGGACATGACCCGCGGAAGAAACCGTTCCGGTTGGGACGGCGCGTCATCACGATCCCAGAAATCAACGGGAGTGATGCCTCCATCCGGGAAATACACAAGATTTCCCCACATGGAGGCCCACACCGTGCCCCGGCTGTCCAGCATCAGTCTCCAAATGACATCGTTTTCGACCTGAACGCCTCGTGGCTCCTGTATGCCCCAGAATTGGCTGTCACCCGTACGCGGATCTATGCGAGCGATACCTCTCCGCGTGGCAACGAAATGGATGCCATCCGCCGTTTCTTCCATGCCTCGCACATTGTTGTTCGGGAGCATTCCGTTCTCGACGGTATAGCGCGGCACGAGGCGTTGGCGGCGTGCATCGTAGACCACGACACCACCCATCCCGGGAATGTCTGCGTTCGTCTGTGTGCCAAAAAACACCTCACCTGACTGTCCCGTGAACAACGGGGGTTGGCTCTCATTCTGGGTCCGCCAGAACTGCACCTTGCCCGTATTGCGGTCAATCCGGTTCAGATACCAACCGGGCTGCGAGGACTCCGACCCGAAGGCAGCCACCCACAGAATCCCGTTGCTTTCGGGATGGATGGCCCAGACGACCTCCCCGCGCATGGAGTTCGGGTTGTCCGGAGTCGCCTCGCCCTTGACGAAACCCATGGCCGTCGGGTCGAACCGCGTGACACCAAAGCCCCCTGTGCTGGCCCAGAGGATGCCCGTCCGGTCCGTGTACATCGTACTGATGGCGTTCGACAGCAGCTCTCCACCGCCGGCATTCGAGCCGGACCCTGACCGGTACGTCTGGTAGGCACCTGTCTGGACGTTCATCCGAACCACCCCTTCGACGGTTCCAGCCCACACAATGCCTTTGGTGTTCGGATCGGAAACAGCCTGGATGGCCCGGTCTGCATCACTCTTTGTCACGTCATACTGACGCCATGAGTCATTGAACGTATCCAGGCGATAAATGCCATCGTCGAGCGACCCGATCCAGAAGACGCCCGGTTCATGGGCATCTTCCGTCGCTGCGGTGGCGCCACTGGGGACGTCGAAAATATTGGTCAGCGTTCCTGCCTGAAAATCAAACCGGAACACCCCATCACCGCCGGTTACAATGAAGGTGTCCCCGTCTCCTTCCTGCATGACCGAGCTGACCCAACCTATGTCGCCGCCGTTGCCCGTATGGCTCCCCCAATGCGTCACCTTTCCGGACTCCGGGTCGAGTTGCTGAAAGCCGTTGAGCGATGTTGACCAGATCCGGCCTTTCGAATCAATGTCCAGGAATACACTTCGGCTGGGGTGCAGTTTGGTACTGTCCACTGCCGACGAATAGTAATTCCTGGACTTTCCGGTGTTCGGGTCGAAACGGCCGATGGTGCCATCTTCGTAGCTCATCCAGAGGTATCCATCCTCGTCCTCCGCAATCTCCCAGATGTAGGTATCGTGGACAGACGTGGAGTCGAATGGATCGGGCATGAAACGTTCCACCCGCGTGCCATCGTAGCGGTTCAGACCGATTTCCGTCCCGAACCACATGAATCCCTTGCGGTCCTGGGTGATCGAGTACACGGTAGACTGGCTCAGTCCGTCCTCCAGGGTCACGTTCTCGAACCGGATGGGCAAGTCCGTGGCTCCTTCGCTGAAGGGCAACTCATCGTTGGCGACCTGGCGTGCCTGGACCGGCAGGACGGTCAGGAAGAGAACAACCGGAAGAATCAGACGAAGACGCATGGGGGTGGGGTGATGGGTGGGGACGTACATATATACGACAAATCGTCGCGGTCCGGATCACGGAATGGTCATCGTGAAACGCGCTCCTCCAAGCGCTGCGGTGCCAAGTTCGAGCGTTCCGGCGTGTCCTTTCGTGACGATGTCGTGGCTCAGGCTCAGGCCCAGACCGGTGCCTTCACCGGTCGGCTTGGTCGTGAAAAACGGCTCGAAGATCTTTTCGCGGGCCGATTCGGGGATGCCGGGGCCGGAGTCGTCGACCACGACGACGACGGCCCCGTTCCTGGACCGCTTCGTGGAGACACGCACGGACGGGGGTGATGCGGCGCCTTCCATCCGGACGGCGTAGAAAGCATTGTTCAACAGATTCAGCACCACGCGGCCCAGGTCCTGCGGCTGCACCGTAAACGCGCCGGCATCGGGGTCGAGGTCACGAATGACCTCGCATTCGAAGGTGTGGTCCTTGGCGCGCACGCCGTGCCACGCCAGGTCAATGTACTCGCCGATGAACACATTCACGTCGACGGTTTCGCGTTCCGCAGAGCCGCCGCGGGCGTGTTGCATCATGGACTTCACGATGTTGTCTGCTCGGCCGCCGTGCTTGGCAATCTGGTCGGCATTGGCGCGCAGGTCGGCCATGATGGCACGCGCCTCGTCCGCACCGTCTGCACCCGCGGCCAGCGCATCCGCCAGCTCATCGACCAACTCCCGGCTCACTTCCGCGAAATTGTTCACGAAGTTCAGCGGATTCTTGATTTCATGGGCAATCCCGGCCGTCAGGGATCCCAACGAGGCCAACTTCTCCTGTTCGACGAGTTGGGCTTGCATGGCATGCAGTTCGTTCAGGGACTGCTCCAGTTTGGCGTTGATCTCCTCCACGGCCGCCCGCTTCTGCTCAAGTTCGGCGACCGACTCATCGAGAAAGATGGCCGTCGTCCGCTTGATCTTCTCCATGCGTTTGAGCCGGAAATCGAGCGTATCGATTTCTTCCTGCATGGCCGTGGCTGCCTTGAGGAGCGCACGGCCGGTGTCAGCGTCCAACGTCGCTGCCAGCTTCCTGATTTGGTCGAGGTGGGAACTCACTTCTCTTTCAGGACCACGCACACGGACGTGATGTTGTTGAGCTCGTTTCGTCCACCTGGCACACGCGAAATCTCTCCCAGGGAAAAGAAGCCGGCCATGGGAGCGTCCCACATGTCCCTGACGGTATTGATTTCGCGCTTCAGAAGAGGACCCATCGAGAGACGCCGGCCGGCACAGGAAAAATACACGACAGCGTCGGCCTCCGGCGCCCTGTTTTCCTTCATGTCACGGCACGCATCAATGACCGCATCGACAACGTCTTCTTCCGGTGGAAGCGAAAACCTGATTTTCGAACCCTCCGGGACACGCCCGTTGCACATCACCGAGCTGGACTCGATATCATACACGAGAGAGGGGCGCATGACAGCTGCTCCTTCATCGCGGATGAGCTGCGGCGGAAGCGACATGGCGAACTCATCGATCCAGACTTCCGACGTCAACTCCTCGCGCGTGCAGGCCCCCGAGTATTTGAGCATGAGGTCGAGCGCCGGCTCACCGTCTATTTCGTGCACCCACATGCCGTCACTCTTCGTGACGGTCTTGACCGGCCCAACGGGCTTCCATCCACATGTGGCCACACCGTTGACGGCAATCCTGTCTCCGTCAATGACCAGCAGTACCAGACCCCGATCCATGTCGACGTCGGTCGTGAATACAGCCGTCTCCGTTGTATCGGAGCTCATGGCCGCCATGGCCCCGAAGATATGGGCCTCAGGGCCCTTGACGGACTCGATTCCGGCAATTACATCCTCGGCAATGGTCTGCATATGGCTGGTGCCCACCAGGAATACGGGGTTGTCCACCCACTCCGCGGCCTCGCGCGCCATGCTGGCGGCCGTTTCCAGTTCCGACCCTGGCGCCAGTTGTTCGTGGATGATCCGGAAGGCATCTCGATCCATATCGACAAGGAGCACGGCTACCGAGTTTTGCTGGAATCCACCGTCGACGAATTCCCCGTATGTGGTAGCGCCGAATACCTGGATGTCGTGGGCAGAAAACAGCGGTCGAAGAACGGTACGGTCCCAGTTGTTGGCCACGAAAACGAACGCCAGGGTTGGTTGGAATCCGTCCGAAAGGGCGTCTTTCAGTGCCGACTGTGCGGCCTCCAGAGAGTCCACCTGAAACGATTTAGCCTTCATTCTTCGATCTCTTTGAGCAAGACGCAGCAAGACGTCAGTGCATTGAATTCAAGTTTACCACCCGTGGCGCGCGCCATTTCCCCGCTGGACAACAGTCCGATCATCGGTACGCCGAAGAGCGTACCCGCCTCGCGGATTTCCCGGTTCATCGCGGGCCCCAGGGAATTGTATCGGCCCCAGCAGGAAAAGTATACGACCGCATCGATATCCCCGGCATCCTTTTTCGTCTGCTTGAAGTCCTCCAGGACGATGTCGATCACGTCGTCGTCAGGCTCAAACCCATCGTTGATCGTCGTGTCGAGCCACGTTTTCAGCTCGCCGATGTCCTTCGTGTGGAAGTCACGTGCCTTCATGCGTTCGCTGGAAGCGTAATGGTGAATTCAGCGCCGTCTTCTGTTGATGTCCCAACGGTCATGGTGCCGCCGTGGCCCTTGGTCACAATATCATGGCTCAAGCTAAGGCCCAGACCGGTGCCTTCGCCTGTGGCCTTCGTGGTAAAGAAAGGTTCGAAGATTTTCTGGCGGATGGCCTCCGGGATGCCGGGGCCGTTGTCGGATACGCTGATCGTGACACCGTCCGCCGTGCGACGGCTCGCGACGGTGACCCGCGCGTTTTCCGTCTCCTTGACCGCATCGAAGGCGTTGTTCAGCAGGTTCAGGACCACACGGCCCAATTCCTGTGGCATGACGCCGAGGGAGCCGGCATCTGGGTCATAGTCGCGGATCACGTCCGCCTGGAACGTGTGGTCCTTCGCGCGGATGCCGTGCCAGGCGAGGTTGGCATATTCTTCCAGAAAGACATTCACATCCACCGATTCCATGTCTGACGCGCCGCCCCGAGCGTGCTGCATCATGGATTTCACGATGGAGTCAGCGCGCCGGCCGTGCTTTGTGATTTGCTGGGCGTTGGCTTTCAGCTCGGCCAGGATGCTGGTTGCCTCTTCCGAGTTACCAGCCGCAATGGCTTCGGCCAGTTCATCGGCCAATTCCGCACCCACCTCTGCGAAGTTGTTGACGAAGTTGAGCGGGTTCTTGATTTCGTGGGCAATGCCAGCGGTCAATGATCCGAGGGAAGCCAGTTTTTCCTGCTCCACGAGTTGGGCCTGCGTCGCTTTCAATTCAGCAGTGCGCTCCTCGACCAAATCCTCCATCTCGTGTGAATACGTTCGCAGGGAAGCGGTCATCGAATTGAATGCATCGCTCATTTGTCCCACTTCGTCACGCACGTTTACAGGAACCTGAACATCCATGTTGCCGGACACGACGTTGTCCAAGCCGGTCATGAGATTCCGTAAGCGAGAACGGATACTGATTCTGAAATAGATGGGTACAAGAACCAAAATGGAGAGAAACATGAAGCCCATGAATCGCAATATCTGCTTGCTCTCAGCCTGACTAAAACGTATGCGTTTCAGGCTGTTTGACTCTGCGACCCATGCCATTTCTCCTTCTGAAATGGTTATTGGCCAAAGGTACCCCTCACTGATGGTGCCCACTTTTCCGCGCCATGAGGAATCCTGCATATATGACGGTAATTGATCAATGAGCCCTGCGGTCATTCCAGTTTCCCAATTGTTGGGCCTGACGCCGAGTTCACCTCGATTCAAAACAATGGTGCCATCGCGTCGCATGACGATCTGAGAGTTGAACAGTCTCTTTTCTACGGGCCAACGCCCATTTTCACTTTCATCCCAGAACAGAGGTACGTCACGCCAGGTGACAACCAGACTGTCAGGCGTTGAAGTGTACACCCATTGACCTGCTTCGGAAGGATCCATATCTACGCGAAATGCTCCAACCGAAGGCACATCCATGCGATGGAGTTGCGTTGTCCCACCTAGCGAATCCAACGGTGTGGGCAGAGCAAGACTGATCGCACCATTGGAGTTGATGAAAATCGAGTCCGAGGTCGCGCCATAAATAGAAACGGAAAAGGGGGCTGCCCGAACGATCGTGGTATCGTCTGCGGCATCAAGCACCTCTCCAACAGCGTCATAAAAACGGGCAGGAATGCTTCTCGCAGTGTATCCCGAGGCCCCATCCGGGGAAAAGACGTACGATTGAGTGAAAGGAGGCTCAGCATATCTCTGCCAGGAATCACTCAATAAGGTGATTGCTCCCACGCGTACCTGGACAGCTATGACAATTACTAAAACTGCCACTGCAAAGTACTTGGCTTCCAGGCTGGACGATTCAGGTGTGTATTGCAGGAATAATAGCCCTATAAAAATGGGCAAGGCCAGCGTGAAAAACGAGGTCCACCAAATGGTTACCCCCACAACTCCTCCCAGCTCCATCAAGTATTGAACCGGTACCGCAAAAAGAGGAATGGAAAAAACAGCAGGAAAAACCAGGTAGCCGGAGGAATACACAGTCCGATCCAACCTTCTGGAAATCCACCATTTTCTGGCCAATACAACAACTCCCCACAACTGGGTCAAAAAGACAATGGGCGCCGTCAATTCATTCCAATCGCCAAACGGTTCGAAGACCTCAATGACTCCCAAGACGATGGCAAGTGGAAGCAGGAATGCCATGACGCGTCTTTGTTCGGTCTTGAACAGAATGGTACCAAACAGATAGGCAAACCAAACCCAAAGAACTTGACCGAGCGGGGCAGCAAAGCCCATAATCATATCAAGCAGCCACTCATTCCAGAAGGCGTCGGTCCAACCGGAATTGGCGGCAATATTCTCCAGTGTAATGGCAGCGACATGAATCGTTACAACAACTAGCCAAGCCAGCAGGGTCTTCGTCGACCTACTTTTCGATTTAATGCTGGATACATAAGCGATCAGCAGAACGAATACTCCAATGGCAAGGGCCATGGGGATATTCCACGGATTGATGGTCCAATCGCTCATGCGTCGCCTCCTGGAAGCATGATGGTGAATTCAGCGCCGCCATTCGGTCCGTTTTCGGCGGTCATCGTCCCACCATGGCCCTTGGTCACGATGTCATGACTCAGGGAGAGTCCCAGTCCCGTCCCCTCACCTGTCGGCTTGGTGGTGAAGAACGGCTCGAAGATCTTTTCCAGGACGTCGCCCGGGATGCCGGGTCCAGAATCTGTAACTTTGATTGTTACATTTTTTTTATCCTCAGAACGGCCTGTTTCGAGCCTTACGACCGGTTTCTGGGCCGCCCCGTCCATGCGCACGGCGTAAAACGCATTGTTCAAGAGGTTCAGCACGACGCGGCCGAGGTCCTGCGGCTGGACGGTGAAGGAGCCCGCATCGGGGTCCATAGCCCGGATGACCTCGCATTCAAACGTGTGGTCTTTGGCGCGCATGCCGTGCCAGGCCAGATCGATGTACTCACCGATAAAAGCGTTGACATCCACCATTTCTCTTTCCGATGCGCCGCCGCGGGCGTGCTGCATCATCGACTTCACAATCGAGTCCGCCCGGCCACCGTGCTTGGCGATTTGTTCGGCGTTTGACCGGAGATCGGCCATGAGGGCCTGCGCTTCCTCGGTGTCGCCTGCCGCAATCGCTTCGGCCAGTTCATCGACCAATTCCTGGCTTACTTCGGCAAAGTTGTTGACGAAGTTGAGCGGGTTCTTGATTTCGTGGGCAATACCGGCCGTGAGCGATCCCAGGGACGCGAGCTTTTCCTGTTCGACCAACTGCTTCTGCGTGGCTTGCAGGTCGGACAGGGCCTTTTCCGTTCGGGCCTTCTCTTCGAGGAGAGCCTCGTAGTCTTTCTCTGCCTTGGTGAGATCGTGATAGCGCTGATAGGCCAGGCCGAAGACCCTGGCAAAGCGCTCATACAGATCAAGCTCGTCCGCGCTGTATTCATCCCGCTTGAAGGTATAGAGCCATCCATCCTGGAAGGAGAACGTGGCAAACCACTCCTTGACCGATTCGACCTGTTGCATGCGTGCCTTCTGATCAGGCTCCGGCAGCAAGTCGAAGACGGCATTGTAGTACCCGGTCAGATCGTCTCCTTCGAGAATCGTGATCTGGTGCGTCTCCTGCTTCCGCCAACAGTCGTACGCCCGACGGATGAACGGATGTACATCGATCGACCCGCCTCCGAGTACAAGGATGATTTTGCCGTCCTCATCCTTGGTCGCTGAACGGAAAACGTATTGTTCTCCATCACCTGGAATGGCGATGCCGGACCGGAGCGATTCTATTCCCAGGTCTTCCAACTCTTCGAACATCCGGATGGACACATCACTGATGTCTTCCGGCTTCTGCATGCCCATGGCCTTGCTTCGGACGCGCTCGAGAGCCGCCTCGATTTGCGCATCGCGCGCCTGGGCCTCTGCTTTCTGAAGATCAAGAAAACGGGTATAGGTTTGCTCGAAAACCTTTGTGAAACGAGCAATCAGTAATTCTTCGTCTTTCTCGAGGAGTGAGCCACCTACGGTATGAAGGTATCCATGGGAGAAATTGAAGCAATAAAAAACGGTTGGATCCGGGAACTGGCTGCGGACCATTTCCTCTGCTTCTTTCGAATTGAATTTGGTGATTGCATACTCCAGGTGATCGCTGCGTTCTTGGCCAGCAACCGTCTGATGGAAGATCGGGGCTTGCTTCTTCCATGCCGCATATCGGGCTTCAAACGTGGCATCCCCTTGAAGGGGGAGATAGAACAAGCCAAAGGTGTCTCCCCCGGGAGACGTTACCCAGGTGTCTTGTATCTGCTTGTCCTCATGAATTTCGACATAGCCGCAGGTCACGAAATTTGTCACTCCAAGAGCGATGAGTTCCTTGTACAACAGAACCACGACGTCGTTGAGTTCTTCTCCCATCTGCATACCCATGGTTCTGGACCGGATCCTTTCGAGAGCGTTCTCGATCTGAGCTTCGCGGGCCTGAGCTTCTGCTTTTTGGAGGTCCAGAAAGCGGGTGTAGGATTGTTCAAAAACCTTTGCAAATCGCTTAAAGATATCATGCGATTCGGGCACCGGATCATAGGTGATAAAGAGGACATAACCGTACTTGAAAAAGGCTACATGATCAATTTGTGAGCTTGGGAAGGGAATGCCTTTCGCCTTCATGCCCAAGAGTTGTTCGCCTACACCAGGAAGGGAGCATAAATATTCGTAATGATCAGGGCATTCATCTTCGCCAATCTCATTGACAAGAAAACTTTCCCCTTTCTGTCCGGCTTCGTAATAGCGTAGGAATATGCCTTCCCGTGGAGTCCGGTACATTGGAAAGGTGCCTCTCCCATTGCTACCCCATTCTACCGAACCTCGGGGATCGTCATCATAGATATTGAAGGCACAAAACCAGGTCTTATCGCCCAGTTCCTGTACCTGCTTGACCAGTTCAAGTGAGATATCCGATAACTCCTCACTTTTCTGCATCCCCATTGTCTTACTTCGGATGCGCTCCAGGGCTGTTTCAATCTGAGCTTCGCGGGTAGCCGCCTCGGCATTTTTCAGATCCAGGAATCGCGTGTAGGCCTGCTCGAAAACCCGGGCGAAACGTGGGTAAAGCTCTTCGGCATGTTCTTGTGGCTCTGTGGTAATGACGGCCACATACCCGTGCTCAAAATTTGCCGCGTAGTTGTAAGATCCTGCCGGCATCTCCTTGCCGGCATGTTCATGGAATTTGTTGATGGGAAGACCTGACTGCTGGGTCAAATAGTCCAGATGGTCGGGAAGAGCTTGACCCATCAAGGCTTCCATGTGCAACGGCTTTTTCTCCCTCCACGCTTTCAGAAAGCCGCTACTGGGAGGATCACCGCCATATTCCACCGTGAAAGTGAAATACGTGGATCCGTCGGGCATCGTAACAAACGTGTCAACAACTGGTCCCCCATCCTTGAAGATGGCAATACCACAGGTTTCGATCTCCTCCGTCCTCAGGCCCAATTCAACCAATTGTTGAAACAGGACCTGCGCTACTTCATGCAACTCGTCCGAGTCATGCATAGCCATGGAGCGAGACCGAACGCGTTCGAGCGACGCCTCCACCTGGGCTTCCCGTTCTGCTTCCTCCGCTTCCTTCAGATCCAGGAAGCGCCTATATGCCAAGTCGAACACATTCGCACATCGTCGGAGCAGGTCCCGGGAATCCTTGTCCGCCGGTTGGTACGTCACCATCAGGAGCGAACCGCCATCGAAATCGGAAAACGACCAATACGCAGTGGGCGGGTCACTTTGCCCGGACATCACCGAGCTCAACATCCGGTAGACTTCTGGCGCATATCGCTTCATCATTTCCATGAAGCCGTGGGCCTTTTCACCTTCGTTTATCACCACGTAATCCGTTTCGTCGGATTCGTATTTGGCGATGCACTCTTCCATCACCTCGACGCCCTTCTTGGGGAGTCTGGTTCGGCCCGTAAGAATGTCGCCGTCGGAGCCGGGCGGCCGCATGGCACCCCACGACTCAAACATGTCCGGGTCCACCTCATACAGATGGATTCCACACACCTCCAGGTCCTTCTGTCCCAACAGGCCCATCTGGTGCCGAAGCTCCAGGGAAACGTCTGTCAGCTCTTCCGAGGATCGCATGGCCAGTGCCCGCCCGCGTACTCGCTCCAATGCGGCCTCTATCTCGGCCTCTCTAGCCATGCGATGCGCTGCTTGCAACTCCTCCACCCGTTTCTGGGCATCACTCAGTACGGCTGCAATGCGCGGCTGGACGGTTTCCAATTCCTGCGGCGGTTCCTGGGCCCACCCCAGGTACAACCACCCGTCCTGGATCGCTGATACCGTAAGCCACCCCTGCTCCATTTCACCAGAGTCCAGTGCAGCCTTCAGCATTTCGGCTTCGTGCGGAACGTAGTGCGCCAGCGATGCATGGACCTGCCACAACTCATCCAGGTCGAAGTAACGTACCGAGTAGGCCCCCTTGGAGGCCAACACCCGATCAATCAACGGGTGGGGTGGATCGGGCTTCTTGGGATACAACAGCCCGAATTGTGCAAGGTCTTCAGGGACCTCTGCCACATCAAGGATGCTCCAGAAGGTCACCGTTTCCTCGTCGGACTCAAACATGAGGGACACTTCAAGCATGCCAACCTGATACAGCGCATCGATCTCCCGTTTGATCTGCTTGACCACTTCGATCAGGTCCGCTGGATCGTTCATGCCCGCGGTCACGCGACGAATGCGCTCTATGGAGGCATCGACCGCCAATGCGCGGTTGGCGTGTTGCAACTCGGCGGTGCGCTCGGCCACTTCCTTTTCCAGTCGCTTGGCCTCGGCTCGGAGGGCATCGGTCGGCATGGCCTCTCCCTCGGCCTGGAGGGCCGAGGGCACCGATGCATGGGCCGATACAGCCTTCCATTCCTGCCCATCGAACTGCCATGTCCACGTGTATCGACACGAAAAGTCCACCGGCCCTTCGGGCGTCTGAACGCTGAAGGTCAAGAACTGCAATACGCCTGCAACCGTGTCCGAGTGCATGCGGACCAACATATCGTGGATGGTCACGCGGATTCCATCAGGCGTCTCCTGGAAATCCCGCTCAATCACGGCAGCCATGTCGCCCTTGTTCAGGATGATTTCATCCACGCCGGTACCGACCCCGAAAAAGGAATCGGTGTACACGGACATCACGGCAGCCATGGCCTCGGGTGTGCGCTGTTCATACGCATCGAACAAGGAGCGCACCGCCTGTTCGACGGCATCTCGGGACTTCTGTTGTTCGTCGAGCGTCACGGGACCGGGCAGTTGATGAAGGGTTTCGCGTGATAATACGACGTTTTGCCGCCCGACGGCTCACACCAACCCCTACGCCCGGATGAACCGCTCCACCACGAAGTAGAAAATGGTGGCCGGGATCATGCCGATGATGCCCACGAGCCCCCACAGGTTGCCCACCTGTCCGTTCAGGACCCATCCCCAGAGTGGCATGGACACATACATGATGGCGCCGTAGGTCATGAGACCCAACAGGGGTTTGGCCTCTTCAGGGCGCCGGAACGACACCCAGCCGGCCAGCGCAGTCACCAGGAAGAGGTAGGCCCAGAGTCCGACGGGCTCAGGAAACGGTCCGTAAATGGACACGCCGGCGACGGCCCCCGCGATGAACGCGATGATCATCCACTCTTTTTCGCTTTTCGAAGTGACGGCCATGATTACTCGCTGAATGCGGCGTCAAACGCCCGGTCGGAAGGAGGGAAATCCACGGCCCGCACGAATTCACAGGCTTCCTCGGCGCCGTATTCCCGGTCCATGCCAATGTCTTCCCATTCCACGGACAGCGGGCCGTCGTACCCGGACCGGTTGAGCGCGCGGATGATTTCCTCGAAGTCGATGTTGCCGCGACCCAGGGAGCGGAAGTCCCAGTGCCTGCGCGCGTCCCCGAACTCCGTGTGGCCGCCGAAAATGCCGGCTTCGGTGCCCGTCGCGGACCACCAGACGTCCTTCATGTGCACATGGAATATCCGGTCCGCAAACCGGTGGATGAAGGCCACATAGTCAACCCCCTGATACCCGAGATGGCTCGGGTCGTAGTTGAACCCGAACGCCTCGTGCCCGTCAATCGCGGCCAGCGCCCGTTCGGTGCTGGCGATGTCGAAGGCGATTTCGGTAGGATGTACTTCCAGGGCGAACCGGACGCCCTCCTGCGTGAACACGTCCAGAATGGGCTTCCAGCGCAGGGCGAATTCCGAGAAACCGGCATCGATGGTCGATGGCTGGACGGGCGGAAAGGAGTACAGCAGATGCCAGATGGACGAGCCGGTGAAGCCGTTCACGACCGACACACCCAGCTTGGCCGCCGCGCGGGCGGTGGCTTTCATTTCCTCGGCGGCGCGGGACTGTACATCCGGCGGCGTTCCATCGCCCCACACATGCTCGGGTACGATCGTCTTGTGCCGACCATCGATGGGGTCGCACACGGCCTGTCCCACCAGGTGATTGCTGATGGCGTGGACCTTGAGGCCGTATCGCTCCAGCAGGTCATGCCGGCCCTGGCAGTAGTCAGGTTCGGCGAGCGCACGGCGGACGTCGAAGTGATCGCCCCAGCATGCCAGTTCCAGGCCATCATAGCCCCAGGACGCGGCCTTCTCTGCAAGCGTTTCCAGCGGCAGGTCGGCCCATTGGCCGGTAAAAAGGGTAACAGGTCGGGACATGGAATCAGTCGGGTGGTGTGTAGGAGGCATCGACCCAGGCGCGCGCGGCGCTGGAACGTACGGCCGTGTGGATGAAGTGGACGCCGCGCGCGCCGTCCTGGGCTGTCGGCGCATCGTCAATGACGCGGGAGCGGATGGCGGCGGAGGCCGCGCGGTAGATGTTGGCAAAGGCCTCAATGAAGCCCTCGGGGTGCCCGGGTGGAATGCGGGAAGCGTGCGCGGCCGCAGCCGACAGGTAGCCGTTGCCGCGCTTCAGGATTTGCTCGGGGCCGTCATTCGAAATCAGATGCAACCGGTTGGGGTGCTCCTGACGCCAGACAAGGGCGGCGCGCTCGCCGTACACACGCAATGCCAGGTTGTTTTCCTCGCCCACCGAGATCTGCGACGCATACAGGATGCCCCGCGCGCCGCCCGCATATCGGATGAGGATACTGGCATCATCCTCCATGGCGCGCCCCTCGACGACCGTGCCGAGATCGGCGATCATTTCGTCCATTTCGAGCCCGGTCACGTAGTGGACCAGGTTCTCGCAGTGGGTGCCGATGTCGCCAAGGGCCGAGGAAATACCGGCCATGGCCGGGTCGCTGCGCCAGGAGGCCTGTTTCTGGCCGGTGGCCTCGAGCAGGGTTGCGAGCCAGCCCTGGGGATACTCCACGACCACTTTGCGGACCGCGCCGAGGTCACCGGCGGCGACCATGGCCCGGGCCTGCTTGACCATCGGGTAGCCGGTATAGTTGTGCGTGAGCACGAACACGCGCCCCGTTGCGGACGCCAGGCGGCACAATTCTTCGGCCTCCTCGACCGTGGTGGTCATGGGTTTGTCACACACGACATCGAACCCGGCCTCCATGGCCGCCTTGGCAATGGGAAAGTGCAGGGCGTTGGGCGTCACGATGCTCACGAAATCGATCCTGTCGTCTTCCGAACGGGCCGCTTCGGCAGCCAGCAACTCCTGCCACGATCCATGGACGCGGTCGGGGTCCAGGTGCAACAGGCGTCCCTGCTCGGCGGAGCGCTCCGCAGACGACGAAAACGCTCCCCCTATAAGGTCCATTTCTCCGTCCAATGCCGCGGCCATGCGATGCACAGCACCGATGAACGCGCCGGGACCACCGCCCACCATGGCGTATCTGAGCTTTCTCGGGACGGCCGTCATGATGCGATTTCCAATTTTTTGTAGTTAACGATTCGGTAACATGGACCCGTTCCGGTCGCTGTACTTTATAAAGTATGAATCTGCAGGTCCCAACGCGCACGCGCCCGCTCATCCTGATTGTCGACGACGAAGACGACATTCTGGATCTCCTCCAGTACAACCTGAGGAAGGAACAGTTCGACACCATCACGGCCCGGGATGGGGCTGAAGGCGTCGAGATGGCCGTCGAGCACACGCCCGACATCATCATCCTGGACATCATGATGCCGCGCATGGATGGCCTGGAAGCATGTGCACGAATCCGCGAGTATTCCACACTCCGGACCATTCCCGTCCTCATGCTCACCGCGCGCAGCGAGCATTCCGATCACGTGGTGGGCCTGGACACCGGTGCCGACATCTACCTGACCAAGCCCATTTCGCTTCCGGTCCTCCTGAGTCAGGTGAAGGCGCTGCTCCGTGGATCGTCGCGGTACGACACGCCTCCGGACCTGCTCCGCATCCTGGACCTCGAAATTGATCGCGACCGCTACGTGGTCCGGCACACAGGCGATGAAGACACCATCCGGTTGGCCCGCAAGGAGTTCGACTTGTTGTATTTCTTCGCGTCACGCCCAGGAAAAGTGTTTTCCAGGCAGGATCTTCTGGACCGCGTATGGGGCCGTGATGTGTATGTGGTAGACCGGACCGTCGATGTCCACGTGCGGAAAATCAGGGAAAAGATCGGCGACGAGTATATTGAGACGATCAAGGGCGTCGGGTATCGATTCGTGGACGCTCTTGGCAAGTAGCTCCCTTGTCCTCCGTCCCAGCTCGTGGATGAAAGTATCCCCAACGGCTCCGAAAAGGAAGGTGCGTCCTCATCTTCGGGGACGTCTCTGGAACGCGCTCGCCGCCAAAGTGGCCGGGCCGGTATTCGTCGTGTCCGGACTTGCGGCTGCGCTGGGTTTGTGGGCATCCGGGTCCCCTTCATGGTCCGTAGCCGTTTCAGTTGGCCTGTTCTCCGGCGTCGCAGCCTATATGGGCACGCTCCACATGGTCTCCAGGCGCTTGGAATTGGCGCGCGAGACGCTCAAGCAAATCCGGAAGCACCAATTCGACAACCTCGACGCCGCTGACATTGGCAAGGGAGACGAACTGAATGACCTCATCCGGCAGGTATACAGGACCGGGCAGGTTCTGGAAAGCGAGTTCGAGGAACTCAACAACCTTGAGAATTATCGGCGGGAGTTTGTGGGTAACGTATCCCACGAGCTGAAAACACCCATTTTTGCCATCCGGGGATTCGCGGAAACGCTCCTTGACGGCGCACTCGAAGATGCCGAGGTGAACCAATCGTTCGTGGAGAAGATTGTCCGGAACGCCGACCGCCTATCGAATCTGGCCCGTGATCTGTCCGAGATATCGAAGTTGGAAACGGGGCAGCAACAACTGGCGGCTGAACCATTCGACCTGCGCCGGCTCTCGGCCGACGTTGTGGAATCGGTAGAGTCCATCGCAGCCCGGAAATCCATCTCACTGACCGTCCGTATTGCCCCGGATCTGCCGCCCGTCATGGGCGACCCGGCCCGCATCCGGCAGGTGTTCGTCAACCTGGTCGACAATGCCATCAAATACACCAATGATGGCGGAATAATCCAGGTGGAGGCATCCCTCCGTGATGACGGCGACGTGGCCATCGCGGTCAAGGACAACGGTATTGGCATCGCACCCGAGGACCTTCCACGTCTTACAGAGCGTTTTTTCCGCGTGGACAAGTCCCGATCCCGCTCAGCGGGTGGAACCGGACTCGGGCTTTCCATTGTGAAGCACATCCTGGCTGCCCACAACCAGGTCCTGCGCGTCGAGAGCCGGATCGGCCACGGCTCGCAGTTTGGATTCAGGCTGCCAGCGGCCGCCCCATACGATCTGGAAGATGCATGAACGGGCGGAGCGCCCTACCTTGGGCGACCTGAACCAGCCTGCTGCATCCATGCGCGACGCGCATCATCTGACCCGCCCGCAAAAACTGTTCGTCGTGTGTGCGGCCGTATTCATCACGGCACTGGTCGTGGCCGAGGCCACCGCCAGCAAGTTCTTCACGGCGTTCTCCCTGCCCTTCACCATCACCATCCTGGGCATGGAGTTCAATGAGGTCATCATGACCGCCGGTGTCCTGGCGTTTCCGGTTACGTTCATCATTACCGATCTGATAAACGAGTACTACGGTAAACCCGGAATCCGCTTCGTGACCTATCTGGGCATGGTCATGATCATCTTTGAATTCGGTTTGCTGCAATTGGCCATGGGCGTGCCTACGGCGCCCATTTCCCCGGTCCCTGACGAGGCGTTCAACACGGTATTCGGCGCCACGGGACGCATCATCATCGGCAGCCTCACCGCCTATGTGATCGGGCAGTTGGTCGACATTTCCCTCTTCCACTGGATCCGGAATATGACCCGTGGAAAACACCTCTGGCTACGCGCCACCGGGTCCACATTCGGATCCCAGTTCATCGATACCTTCGTTGTACTGACCGTCGCGTTCGCCGGTCAGCTGAGCATGGCAGAGATCATTGCGATCACGCTGTTCAATTATTCCTACAAGTTCATCATCGCCATTCTTATCACGCCGGTGATTTATGCCGCGCATTGGGGCATGGACCGGTATCTTGGCCATGAAACGGCCGTTGCATTGGTGCATGCGGCCGAGACGGACACCCCCGGTATGCCGGTATGAGTTAAGGCGGCATTTTTACCTTTCGTTATTGCTCGCAAGAGCGTATTTAGCAGGCTATCGAGCAAGACCCAATCCCATGCGATCTGTCTATACATTTGCCATCATCCTGGCGTTCTGCGTCGTTCCTGCAGCGGCCCAGACCGTCACGCAGCCGTTCACATTCAATCCGGTACCCCATGGCTTACCGCACCTCCAGCACGGCGGTGCAGCGTGGGGTGACATGGATGGGGACGGCGACTTGGACGTCGCCATGACCGGCTGGACGGGCACGACCGGACTCTCGGTCGTCTACCGGAATGACGGGGCCACGTCCGAATCGGTGACGTTCACGCCCGTACCGCTCGATGCTCCGGCCCTGCAGTTCTCATCCCTGGCGTGGGGTGACATGGATGGCGATGGCGACCTGGACTTGTTGTTGACGGGTACACCGGACGAACTTGAACCGTTTGCCGCCTTCGGTTCGGTCTTCCGCAACACCGGATCAGGATTTGAGCGCGTTGAGAATGCAGGTGTACCCGCAGCGTACGGAGGTTCTGCGACTTGGGGGGATGCTGACAACGATGGTGACCTCGACATCATCATCACCGGCATAGCATCCGACGGGGCCCGCACAACGGTACTTTCCCTGAATGACGGGACTGGACAATTCACGGACTCCGATTCCGGGTTGCCGCATGTCGCGTTCGGCGATGTCCAGATGAAGGATCTGGATGCGGATGGCCGACAGGACATACTCCTTTCAGGTGTATCCAGGGCGGATGGATTCATTTCCGAATTGTGGATGGGCAGCACGGACGGGTTTTCTGCTTCGGGCACCACGCTGCCGGCCGTAGCGTTTTCGTCGGTCGACACAGGCGACTTCGATGGCGATGGTGACCTGGACATGCTCATCTCCGGCGGCCGCGTGACCCAGGCCATTTTCTCGGGCTCCACGACGTTGTACCGGAATACGAACGGGACTTTCCAGGCCGAGGACACTGAGTTGGCCGGTGTTCTGGCCGGACGGTCTACCATGGGCGACTATGACAACGATGGCGACATGGACATTTTTGTCCTGGGCGCCGAGGAAGCCCTCGGCCGCCGAACGGCCCGTCTGTACCGGAACGAGGCGGGTGGGTTCGTGAATGAGTCCCTGCTGGTCGGAAGTCTGTTTTCCGATGCCTCCTGGGGTGATATCGAGGGTGATGGTGATCTGGATCTCATTACGACGGGCTTGACATCGGACGGCAACGCATCCACGATTCTGTATTTGAATCAGCGTCAGGTAATCCCACCTCCCCCGTCGACTCCGTCCCTTCTGGCCGTTGAAGCAACCGACCGAACGGCCCATCTGCGTTGGGAAGCTCCTTCGGATGGCGCCGGCCTGACGTTCAATCTTCGTGTCGGATCGCGCCCCGGCGCCTCTGATATCATGGCATCCCAGTCCGATCCGGAAACGGGGCGGCGTCTGGTGCCGGCACCGGGAAACGTATCGGCCCTGACAGCCTGGTCGTTGGAGAACCTGGATGAGGGCACGTACTACTGGTCGGTCCAGTCGGTCAACCACGCACTCACGGGCTCGCCATTCAGCGCGGAAGGCGTATTCAGCATCAGCGGCGCCATCTCGACCGATACGGAGACGGATGCGACCCTTCCGACGGCATTCGGCATCCAGTCCGTGTACCCGAATCCTTTCCGGGACGTTGCGACCATCGTACTGGACTTGCCCGAGCCCACAGCCGTTCGTGTCCGGGTGTATTCCACCCTCGGCGCGCGTGTCGCCGATGTTGATTACGGCCTGTTGGCGGCCGGAACGCATTCCGTCCCCTGGAGCGCGAGGCAGGTCACGGGACGCCCGCTGGCGGCCGGATTGTATTTCTTTGAGCTGACGGCGGGCACCGACGTCCGGACAGGTTCCTTCACCCTCATGCCAGGTCTGTGATCATGCATAGAATGATGTTCATGCTGCTCGCTGTCCTGTTTACCACCGGCAGCGCGTCCGCGCAACGCCAGTTCGTCGGTGTCATCGGCATTCCGGCACTCGAGTATGCCGCGCTGGACGGCTCCGATTTCGATGGAGACGGTGACATGGACCTGTTCGTAACAGGAATGAACCTCCAAGGAGAACCATTCACGGGTATCTACCGCATGATCGAACGGCGTGAGACTCCCCGAGCAAATGCCTCTCCCAAGATCGATGCCGTGTACGAGCGTCGGTCATTCATTTCCCGGAATCTCATGCGGGGTACCGTTGATTGGGCCGACTTCACGGGCGATGGCCGTCCGGATGTGCTCGCGACCGGACTTTCGCTTATTGAAGTCACGACCACCTCCGAAGAGCTGCTGCCTATTGCAGACGTGTATGTGGGTGGTGACGGCACTCTGTCATTCAACACGGCCGCTTCCGGGCTTCCAGGCGTGTATGACAGCCAGACCGCCATTGCAGACATCAATGGGGACGGTGCGCTTGACGTTGTGCTTGCCGGAAGGACGCAGACCGGTTTGGAGCTGGGCGTATTCTACAATGTGAACAACGGCACCGTCGGTTTTACACGGAGCACCTTCCCGTTTGATGGGCTTTGGGCCACCAGTATCGATGTGTCCGATGTGGATGGAGATGGTCGGATGGACGTCGCCATAGCCGGCTTTGATGCGTCAGAGAGGCCGGTAGTCCGCGCCTGGCGCAACCTGGGCAATGACGAATTTGCAGAGCTGGAGCTGGGTGTACCTGAGCGATATTTCGGAAGCGTGACGTTCGGAGACGTGGACCTGGACGGCGACCAGGACTTGTTGTTGATGGGTGCCGAACCCTCACCTACCCTGCTGTCAGGGTTGGTTCAGCTGTTCCTGAACGATGGAACAGGAACGTTCACCGAGGCTCCCGAAAGCTTTGGTAGCTTCGGGTCGACCCCTCCCGTCTTGTTCAATGGAGACGCTATTTTTGGAGACATCGATGGTGACAACGACATCGACATCGTCATGAGCGGTATGACGGGGCTTCAGAATGATGAACAGCAGTCCATCATCATCTTCGAACGGATCGACGATGTACTATTGCGAACAGGAATCACACGAGGCGTCCTGAATGGTACGGTCCGCCTCTTTGATTATGACGGCAACGGCCGGAAGGATATCGTCGTCATGGGGCGCCGATCCGATACCATCATCGCCAGTATCATGGAGTATTAGGGCGTGTTGACAGCCTAGTTGACAAACGTCAACCAACCGTGGGGGTCATTCCCCTCGTGCAGGATGTCGAAGTAGGCCGACTGCAGCTTTTCGGTGATGGGACCGCGCTTCCCACTGCCAATCACGTGATGGTCAATGGTGCGGATAGGGGTGACTTCCGCCGCCGTTCCCGTAAAGAACACCTCGTCGGCGATGTAGAGTGCCTCGCGCGGAATGAGTCCTTCCTTGATGGTCAGCCCCAGCTCTTCCGCGATTGTCATGATGCTGTGCCGCGTAATTCCGGGAAGGATGGAAAGGGACACAGGCGCCGTATACAACACGCCGTCCTTCACCAGGAACAGGTTCTCTCCAGACCCTTCGGCAACGTGACCGTTCACGCTCAGCATGATGCCCTCCGTGAAGCCATTGAGGACAGCATCCATCTTGACCAGGCCTGCGTTCAAGTAGTTGCCACCGGCTTTTGCCATGGACGGAAAGGTGTTGGGCGCCATGCGGTTCCAGGAAGCAACATGGACATCAACACCGTTCTCAAGCGCCTCCGGGCCGAGGTAGGCTCCCCACTCCCAGACCGCCACAATGGTATGGATGGGGTTCTTCAACGGATTCACGCCCATGGGACCCATGCCCCGGAATGACAACGGTCGAATGTAGCATTCCTCCAGGCCAGACCGTGCAATGGTCTCGACGGCAACCTGCTCCAATTTTTCCCGGCTGTAACCGATATCCATCCGGTAAATGCGCGCTGAGTCAATAAGCCGCTGCATGTGCTCCTGATTCCGGAAGATGGCCGACCCTTTCTTGGTCTTATAGCACCTGATACCTTCAAAGACGGACGTACCGTAATGCAAGGCGTGGGTGAGAACATGCACGTTCGCATCTTCGTGGCGGACGAACTCCCCGTTCATCCAGATATCAGGCTTCTGCATCGGTTTCCCCTTGTCTAGCTTTGTCTTGGCGTACAATGTGTCAGCCGGAAAAAACGACGCACCGCGTCAAAAGGTCCGCTACCGGGTGAGAGCATATCGACCGATGGTACCCAGAATCCAGATGCCCGCTTTGAACGTACCGGAGACGGTTCCTGTAACTTTGGATACGCCGATCCGCTTTCGGTAGGACACCGGTATTTCGGTGTCGCGCAAGCCCGCGAGCCGGGCTTTGATCTGCATTTCGATGGTCCATCCGTAGGTTTCATCCTGCATGCCAAGCCGGATCAGATCGGTGTACCGGATGGCGCGGAACGGTCCCAGGTCGGTATAACGCACGCCCCAGAAAAGCCGCATGAGCGTACAGGCCAGCCAGTTTCCGAATATTGCCTGGGGAAGCAGAGCCCCCTTCTCCCGGTTCCCGCGGGTCCTGGATCCAATCACGAAATCTGCGGCGTCCGATGTAATCGGGGCCACCAGATCATCGAGTTCTTCCGGGTAGTCGCTATAGTCGCCGTCCAGGAAGACAACAATGTCCGGCGGAGACGCAGCCAATTCCTGCATACCTGCCAGGCAGGCCCGGCCGTACCCCCGTTTCGGCTCAAAAACAACGACGGCGCCGGCGGCACCTGCCACGGCTGCAGTCTGGTCGGTAGACCCGTTGTCGACGACGATGACCCTCCGTACCGACGACGGGATATCGGCGAGAACGAGGGGGAGCGACTCCGCCTCATTCAGAGCCGGTATGATGACGTCGGTCAGCGTTTTCCCGGGAAGCTGTATCCGGCGAGCTCCGCTTCCGAAGGTGACAACACCCACTCCACGGTGTACTGATTCACCGAGCCGAAGAATCCGAAGCCGTTCTCCACGTTGGAAAATGTACCGGGCTGGACAAGCACTTCACGATCGAAGACGCCACCGGGCGGTCTCCATGTGCTATTGGACATGGTCAGGCGCATTCCTATTCCGAGCAACTGCGGTCGTGCATCATTCGAGATGCCCAGATAATCCGTTACATCTTCCTTGTCGCCTGACAGGGAGACCAAGACCTGCCACAATCCGCCGGGCTGCGCCGATCCAATACGCTGGGCCAGGTCATCGTAGACAACGATGGCTTCCTGGAACGGGTCCGAGGGACGTGCACCGAGAAACCGGTACCAGACTTCTACGCGAAACGGCTTGAAGTCGATATCGCTCCAGGTTACGCGCTGCGCTGCGAAACCTTGCGAGCCAAGGACAGGTGGCGAAATCTCGACATCCGTGCGCACCGGAACAGTTGTGGTGGCCCGTGACTGGATGCCATCGGACCGCTCCACGACCAGATCATACGTCCAACCGGGAATGGGCCGGAATCCCGCATGGAAAACGTGCCCCTGACTGCCATCGGAAAATGTCACAAGTGAGTCCTGCCACTCCGTTGTCAGGCCCGTTTCCTGTTCAATTGTGAAAACCCGTGCATCGACAGGAGCATTGGAGAACACGATGTCTGTGCGGAGTGGGATGACCCGGACGAACTGCTGGTCGGACGCGGTATCGAGATAGCCATAGATGGAGAAAAACCGGTCATCCTCAACGAACGGGTTCACGGAGTCCTCGCAACCGGTAACCACCAGCGCAGCAACAATTGTCAGGATCAGGGTGCGGATCGACGGATAACGCATCACTTAATTTCGAATTTGAGTCCAACCGTCGGAATGAGCGGCAATTGATCGACCCGGCGCAGCGTGAACAGGTCGAGGAAGAACAGGTTGCGACGATCGTATGCGTTGATGACACCCGCCTGGAGCGTCAGGAAGGACGTGGGACCGACACGGAATTCGCGGTCCACGGACACGTCAATACGATGATAGGTCGGTAGGCGGCCCGTGTAGGGACGACCATACAGTACGCGTTCATCGCCGGGCTCCTCAAGTACATTCACCAGCGAGTCCAGCAATACGTACCGATCGAAACCAAGGGATTCGTTGAACGGAAGTCCCGAGCCGAACTGCCATCGCGCGCTCATATTGAATCCCTTCACGATCACGTTGGCCATCACATTGAGCTGATGGGTCCGGTCGTGCGGGGGCGAATATTCCACCTGGTCCGAGCCTGTGAGAAGTTGCAGGCTTCTGGAGGACGTCTCATAACGGACGTTCGAAACACCCCAACTCACACTCCCCTGGAAAACGCGGCCGTTTCCTACTTCCATACGCAGGTCCACCCCGTTTGCCGAACCGTCGGCTTGTTCAAGATTGGTCGTGAACCGTGGGAACGATGTCCATTCCGGCACGAGCAAATCCGTCAGGTTCTTGTAAAAGCCCTCAACAGAGAAAATGAGACCATCTGTCGGGTTTACCCGGTAACCCAGAATCGCGTGCTGGGCCGTGGGGATCACGCCCAACGGGGCCGCGGTCCACGCTGTAAAAATATCTCCGGCATCGCGTCGGTCGTTCAGGCCGGTCACTTCCTGATGGTAAATGCCTCCAGCTGCCGAAATGCGGTGTACGCCCGTGTTCCACACAATGCGAAGCCTCGGTTCCAGGAACGACTCGCTCTTGCTGGGGAAGGTCTGCAGCCTGATTCCAGGTTGGATACGCAGTCCGTTATTGAACGTGAACTCCGGTTCCACATACGCACCAACTTCTGTCAGATACTCGACATCGAGATCCACATTCTGAAACAGACCTCCCAGATTGGATTCGAGTGTCGAATTGCTCAGGAAGAGCCCCCAATTCACGTCCGTGTTGCCGATATAGTGGGTGACGTTGGCGGCAAATGAAAACATTTCAACCGATGTCGTGCGACTTGGATTGTCTGCAAGCCCGAATTCGTTCTGCAAACGGGAGTACGACGAAATGATTTCTGCGAACACGGGCAGGCTCTTGGGCAGGAAGAACAGACGGCCTCCGACCGCCAGGTTGTCCCACACCACCTGATCCTGGGTAATGCCGTTGACATCCTCGTTGAGTGGATTCACTCCGAGACGCCCGGTATCGTCGGTTTTGATCGCAGACACGGAAAACTGCGCACTCTCGCCCAGGTTTGCGTGCACCTTTGCGAAAATATCACCGAAGGAAAACGGCAGCGGCTCGTCTATGATCTTGGCTGCTCCCTGCTCAATAACCGATTCCCGGACAGACGCGACGAATGAGACCTTACCAGGAACGATCGGTCCCTCCAACCGGACCGTGGAGACAAACGGAGCGACCGAGGCAGCCCCAACGAACCGGCGCTTATTGCCGGTGCGGGCCGTGATGTCGATGACCGACGAGAGGCGACCCCCGAAGCGGGCACCGTACCCACCTGCGTATACGTCGGCCGTATTGATGATGTCCGACGGAAAGGCCGAGAAGAACCCGACCACATGGAACGGCTGGAAGATGACCATCCCATCCAGAAGTACCAGGTTCTGGGTGGGCTCCCCTCCGCGAATGAACAGCTGGCCACCGCGGTCACCCTGGGACACGACCCCCGGGAGTGCCGTCAGATAGTTCACGAGGTCGGCAGATATATCCGGTGAGGGTACCAGCGCGATATCGGCCGGACGGACGGTTTGCAAACCAGCCGTGATATTGGCGGCACCTGCCGTTTCCCGCTCGACCTCGACCACAACCTCACCCAGTTCCGTTCTGGACTCTATCAGTTCCACATTCCGGGTCAGGATGGCATCGGCAGCAAGCGTCAGAGACTCTTCGACCACGTCAAAGCCAATGAAGGTGACCCGAAACGTATAGTTGCCTGGAGCAACGCGGGATATGGCATAGAACCCGTCGGTATCCGTCGCTGCGCCAATCAAGGTCCCATCGGAAGCCGTCAGGATGACGTTCACGCCCGGTACGGGCTGACCGTCGGCGGCGTCGGTCACGAACCCGCGGACAGTGGCCGTCTGTGCACCGACGGTACCGGCCGCCATCAGTATCAGGAACAGGGCCGGTAGCAGGCGCTGGGCGACAGAACGAAACAGGATCACGGATTCGATGGGTCTGATGAAAGGACCGGGGATGTTACGACGAACATGGATAGCGTGAAAGGGCAAAAAAAGGCTCATCATGGTTCCAGTACGAACCCTGCATTTGTCAGTGTCTGGTTGGTAAACCGGATGGACTGGTCATGCTGGGATACGGACCCGAAAAAGCCGTGCCCGCCCTCGATGTTCACACCGGCCGGTTGCAAGAACTCGGAACTCGGCACGCGGGTCCGCAACGTCATGCCGGCAAGAAACAACACGTCCACGTTTGGATTCCGATCAAGTCTACGGAGCATCGTCCGGTGATCGACCGTCAGAAATGCACGGAACTGCCAGTCCGGTCCCGCTGACTGACCGGCTTTGCCATAGCTTATGACGATGGATTCCAGCTCATCGCCGTCCAGCGGTCTCACCGTGTAGCCGAGCGCCACCAATTCCGGCTGCACCGTGACGCCCAGAAGCTTGACAGGAATCGAGACATCCAAACCGTTGACAGTGGCCTCGCCATAGGTGTGTCGCGGTGCACCTTCCAGCGTTGTCCGGGCGGTCAGTGACACCCGCCCGTCATCGTCAAGCACTTCCAGGCGATACGTACCGAGTCGCGGCGTGAACGCAGCTTCAAATATGGTGCCGCCCGCGTCGTCCGTTTGGTCAGCCGATATCGACCACACCATCTGCTGGCCCGTGTCCTCGTGCAGCGTCCGTACCACGACGCCATCCATGCGACCGGCGTCGTCCAGAACCGACTCCCGAAGACGTTCCACACGCAGTTTCTGGACTGGTTCGGCCATTGTCAGGAATCCGTGGACCGCGAACACCTGTCCGGCATTCTCCGAGAACGGGTCAATGGCTGTCGAGCATCCCCACAGCAGGCCAAGACACACCAGAACGATGCATATACGCTCCATCACAGCAGGTCCACCCTGACGCCGAGAGACGGAATGAGCGGAAGCTGGTCCACGCGTTCTCCCGAAAAAATGTTGTACTCAAAGATGTTTGCCCGGTTGTAGACGTTGATGAGCCCACCCTGGAACGTAATATCGGCTCGCTCCCTCCGGAGCTTGTGCTCGACTGTTACGTCCATGCGGTGATACGTGGGCAGCCGCCCGTCGTACGGGCTGGTACGGGACACGAATGTTGTCCCATCAGCGGTCAGGTGCTCATTTCCGCTCGGGTTGGTTACGGCTATACTGGAGTAATATCCCTCGACGCGTGTGAATGGCATACCGGAACCGAATTGCCACCGGACACCGAAAGCCGTGTTTCCGACCACGTATCGTGTCATGGCATTCACCTGATGACGACGGTCATGCGGGGGATTGAAACTGATTTCGGGCAATCGGGTGAGGCTTCCGGTGCCGGCAAAAAAGAATGCCCTGGAAATCTGCATCGGTCTGGTATAACCCACTTCGGCCAGGCTGTATCCGATGTCGAACGCCAAACGGCGCGACTCGATGACCACGCCGGTGTCCAGGCCGCGGGCCGTTCCTTTCACGCTTGAATACTCCGCTACATTGTTGAACTCGTTGGAGAACACCGGAAATGCGACGTGGTCCAGGTCCTTGTAGTAGCCTTCGGCAGACAACTCAAGCCAGGATGTCACGCGTCCTTTCCAGCCCACGATGTAGTGGGTAGCCTGTGGTACCGGCAGTGCCCGGGGGTTGGCGGCCCAAATCGTGAATACTTCCGAGACATCCTGTTCATTCATGAGGCCAACCAACTGCTGGAAATACATGCCCCACGCTGCACTGAAGCGATGCCGGCTGCCCTCTCCCTGCGGCAGGTAGGCCACCCGGACCCGGGGACCATACGTGGTACCACGGCCCCTGGAGAAAACCTCCAATCGGAGTCCCGGCTCCACCTGGAGGTGCTCACCGACCCTGTATTTCCCCTGGATGAACCCGCCCCCGCTGGAGACTCCACCCTCGACGGACCGGCTTATGGACCCTACGTCGAAATTGAAAGAGTTCTTGCCGCCGTAAATCCCGAAGCGCACCTCGTGATCACCCATCAGGTACACAAAATCGACCCGCATCTTGAATTCGTCTATGTCGGAGCGGCGCAGTTCGGTAGGCGTCACGCGGTAGCGTGAACGAATCCGGGAGTAGTAGAACGACAGTTCGGTCATGACCGCCGCTTCCGCAGGTATGAACTGGTACGTGGCACCATAGGCATCATTCTTCCATGTGGACCGTCTGCTGGTCACATCGTCCGGACCGGAAAGATTTCCAGAGTCAAACGTCTGGAGGCCCGTGAATGTAAACGTCGATGTAGGGTTCAGGAATGCATGGAACTTGAGGAATCGGTCACCGAACCGGAACGGCAACTCCTCCCCGAGAACCGGCTCTGCGATGCGATCAATGACCGATTCACGAACCGAAAGCACCAACGAGGCCGTACCCTGGACGACCGGGACTTCCAGGCGGACGCCACTCAAAAACGGCGCAATCGAGGCCGACGCGCGGGCGCGGGTCTTGTCACCATTCGTGGTCACAATGTCGATGACGGACGAAATGCGTCCGCCGTACTTGGCCGGAAATCCTCCAGCGTAGACATCGGCGTAGGCAACATTGTCGGCCGGGAAGGCACTGTAGAATCCCACGATGTGGAATGGCTGGAAGACCGGCATGCCATCGAGCAGGATGAGATTCTGTGTGGGCGTTCCGCCACGGACAAACAGCTGACCTCCACGATCGCCGGTCGTCACGATTCCGGGCCGCGTCTGGAGGTAGCCGGCAAGGTCATACGACACGTCGGGCATCGGAACGCGGGCCAGGTCGTCGGGACGGATGGTTGTGAGACCGGCGGCAAACCGATCGGGAGCTGCCAGATCCGTTTCCACGACCAGTTCGCCCAACTGCGACCGTACGGGCTCCAGTACCACGTTGAACTCCAGAGCCGTGTCCGAAACGGTCACGGTATCGATGCGCACCTGGTACCCGACATAGGACGTTCGCACCCGATACTCCCCTGGCACAGGCGCAATCAACGCGTAGTATCCGTCGAAATCGGTGATGGTCCCAGCAATGTGATCACTTCCACGTAAAAGCTGCACCGTGGCGCCCGGCAATGACTGATCGGACGCAGCATCGGTGACGATGCCATCCACTCGCACGCTCTGCGCCGACACGGGAAGTGTCAGAATGACCATCAGTATGGCCGTCACTGTTGCTTTGATGGGTCTTCGCATTCCTGAAATTACAACGGGATTCCGGAACCGTTCAGGCCCCGGATGCGTGGAGAAGCTCATCAACAAGATGAAGCCATGCCGAAACGATTCCGCTATTTTCTTCTGCTCCTGCTGGGGCTGTTCCTGTTGATAGCACTGGTGGATTCTCTGGATCTGTTCAACTCAGATCCCTGGATCGAAATCCCGCATGGAAACCACACGCACTACCTGCCGCGGGACTGTGACCCGCCGGTTTCCGTGTCCGACGGACCGACGAGCAGACCTGGACCGAACGAGACCATCGATTGTACGGGCACGATCGTTCCGAAGTGAGCGCTCCCAAGAGGAGTCTCACGCGGGGGAGAGCCGCATCGTGGTCCAGTCCGAGAGCTCGACGGCCCCGTGCTGGCGATAGAACTGTATGGCCGGTTCGTTCCAATTGAGGACACTCCATTCAAGGCGCTGACAGTTCCTGGAACGGGCCAGCTCGACCACATGGCCGAACAGATCGCGCCCGATTCCGTGTCCCCGCCATTCGGGTTCGACAAACAGGTCCTCAAGGTACAGGCCAAAATTCGTCAAAAACGTTGAATACGTCGGATAGAAGAGGGCAAAACCAACTGCCCCTCCATCGACCTCCGCCACGACCGCTTCGATGCGCGGTTGCGCATCGGCAGCCAGTTGCTCGCGCAACACGACCTCATCGGGTCGGGATTCGTGGGCCAGGCGCTCGTATGTGGCCAGGCCATTGATGAGTCGGACAAGATCGGGAGCATCGTCCGGAACAGCGGGACGAATGGAATGAGTCATGGTTTCTGGACAATGAGTTTGGTACGCAAGGAACCGGAATCCACAAAGTAGACCCCGGCTGCCAACCCCTCCAGGGATATCCACGCATCACCGTCAGAGGAAACCGTTCGGACACGGCGCCCCAGCAGATCGAAGAGTCGGATGGTCGTCGGCAGGTCCGTTTGAACACGTACATGCGTGGTGGCAGGATTGGGATACACGGACAGCGCCTGGGGCACTGGTGACGGCACGTGTGCGGTATCGCCGGCCGCCGGCCGCCACAGGGTCCAGCGATCGGGATCGAAGACCACGGCCTGTGGCGGTCCCGGGAGTTCAATGCGAAGCGTCTGCTCACGCTGCGTGATGTCGGCCCGATAGCGGTAGTGCTGCCCGTCGATCTGTACCTCCAGCCAGGCTGGCAACCAGAAGGCATCCACGTTCGACGCATCGATCTCTTGCACTTGACGCACGGTCACATCTACGGCATGCATCTGAGCGGTCGATGCATCGACCCAGGACACGTCAATTTCCGGCGCACCGGTTCCGGTGAAGACCCAGTCGCGAAAGAATCGGTCCAAGTCCAGCCCCGACAGGCGTTCGGCCGTTTCCTGGAATTGACCCGTGCGGGCAAGGTCGCTCACTGCGTGCGCGCGCAGGATCTCCCTGTACGTGTCGTCGCCGACCAGGCTGCGCAACATGCGCAGCACCATCCACCCCTTCCCGTAAACCCGCGAAAACGCGAACATGCTACTTTCATTGGTTGTATCGGAGAGAACCAGCGTACCGGGTGCCGTCAGGGCCCGGGAGTAATACAGGTCGAACAGTTGTCGGTATTCAGTTGCATACTCTGCACGGTCCGATTCCATGAACAGGAATTCGCTCTGTGTTGCAAACCCCTCGTTCAGCCACAAGTCGACCCATGATGCAAGGCCTACTTTGTCCCCATACCATTGGTGGGCCAGTTCGTGCGTCACCAGGTTCAGGCCCATGTTGCCGAGCGAGCTCATGGTCTGGTGTTCCATGCCGCCGCCGAAGGTGACCTGGGCGTGACCGTATTTTTCGTCCGGGAAAGGATAGGGGCCGTACCATTCTTCCAGGACAGGCATTACATCGACCACCCGCTTCCACCCACTGAAATGGTTGACCCCCTCGAAAGCGCCCCCGCCTGCGTATACGTAATGCACGATGGGTAACGAGAGCGGTCCGAACTCCGACACCAGGGCCTCGGGACGCTCGTAGACTTGTTCGAATACGTCATAGGCGCCCCCAGCCAGTGACACGAGGTACGATGCAATGGGGTAGCGATGTGTCCACACCCATGTGGTGGTTCCATCTCCGTTCGGCACCACAGCCGTGAGCAACCCGTTCGATCCAACGCGCGCTGGATCCGGTACCCGGACCGCCACTCGTACGGAATCGGCCTTGTCGGATGGATGATCGTCGTTCGGCCACCAGTCCCGCGCACCATACGGCTCGGAGAGTGACCAGAAAAACGGCTTTGAAGCGAGGAATCCGGACCCCCAGGAGCCGAGTCCCGATGACGTCGGCGTTCCTTCGTACGTGACGGTTATCCGCGCCTCGGAACCAGCCTGAACCGGCGCATCGACCCACAGGACGAAGCCCTCGTGACGGAATGGAAGTGCGTCACCGGTATCGTTGACCACAGAAATCACCTGCATGGTCGGTGCCAGATCCAGACGAATGGCCGGGATGGTCGACGATGCCACGCCGTGAATGGTGACAAAACCGCGCAACTCCGGCGTGCGCTGTCGGTCCAGGTCCAGGGACAGGTCGTACCAGGTGATATCGAAGGCATCGGCAGCTGCGCGGTCGGTGCTCACGTCGGCGTTGCCGGTTGCGGACAGGGGTACGTGCTTTTGACCGGCGGCGTGCATGACGGGCTCGGGTCCCGAATACACGGCAGTCAGGCCACGTGCTTGTCCGCAGGCGTCTTGCGGCACCCAGAGCAAGACCAAGCATGTGACGAATGCGATTGCACCCGGCAGGCCCGAAGTCGTATGCTTCCGGACCCGAAACAACGTCCTGGGATCCATGACTGCCATTTTTCTGAATGTTTTAGCCGTTCTGACGGCCTTTGTCAATGTACATGTCCTGCCAATGGACAGCGAACGGATTCTGTGGAATCATACGGTTCTGGTCGAAGGTGACCGCATAGTAGCCGTCGGTCCCGTGGATCAGATTCCAGTCCCCTCCGGCGCAGTCGTCGTCGACGGCACGGATCGGTTTCTGATGCCCGGACTCGCCGAGATGCACGGTCATGTTCCGCCGCCGTCCCAGCCGGCGGAAGAGATTGAAGCGGTTCTGTTCCTGTATGCCGCCAACGGTATTACCACCGTCAGAGGCATGCTTGGCTGGCCTGGACAGTTGGCGCTGCGCGACGCGGCGAACAGCGGCTCCCTCCTGTCCCCGACGTTGTATTTGGCCGGGCCGAGTTTCTCGGGACAAACCGTGTCGTCACCGAAACAGGCCCGTGAGCGCGTTCGCCAGCAGGTCGAAGAGGGATGGAACCTGCTGAAAGTGCATCCAGGAATGTCCAGGGAGTCGTACGACGCCATGGCCGAAACAGCGCATGCGCTCGGAATCAGGTTCGGCGGGCACGTTCCTGCCGATGTAGGGCTGGAGCATGCCCTGGAAATGGGGCAGGAGACCTTCGATCACGTGGACGGATTCGTGGAACACCTCGGTGCCGGGCAACCCATTGACTGGATACAGATGTCCGATATCGTGGCCCGCACCCGGCAAGCCGGAGCGTGGATCGTGCCGACAGGCGTCCTGTGGGAGACGCTGCTCGGCGTCGTGTCGCTGGAGTCCCTGATGTCGTTTCCGGAACTGGCCTATGTGTCCAGACAAACGGTGGCGTCGTGGGAAAGGGCGCATCGTTCGCGACTTGTCAATGTTGACCCGAATGCCGTCCAGACGGCACTGAACCGAATGCAAATCGTGAAGGCACTGTCCGATGGGGGTGTGCCCATCCTCATGGGTACCGATGCCCCCCAACAATTCAGTGTACCGGGCTTTTCCCTCCATCGTGAAATGAAATGGATGGTCGACGCCGGGATGACACCGTATGACGTGCTGCGCTCAGGTACTTCAGCCGTAGGACGTTACTTTTCGAATGAGGACCAGTTCGGAAACGTGGCCGTGGGCCACCGCGCCGACTTGCTGATGCTCGATGCCAACCCGTTTGAGAGTATTTCACACGTTGCCGACCGCGTGGGGGTCATGGTTCGTGGAAGATGGCTTCCTGAATCGGAAATCCAGTCACGACTCGACGCCCTTGCCAGCCGATATGCCGCCCCGCAGGAATGACCGGGCAACGTGCCATTCCACCGGCTTCGGCTCTTGACCTCTCGATTCACGACCCGCGCAACACATCGGCGGGTCGCTGGCGAAGCACGACGACGATTCGCCACGCCATGGTCAAACCGGCAACCGCCGCCAGCAGCGCCGTCGAAACAAGGCCCTCCGCTATCGGGATGTCCGTGTGATACGCATAGCTATTTAGCCACTTTTCGGCCAGCCAGAATGCTGGTATCGCGCCTGCAAGCATGGCCACGGCGAGCGTTTCAAGCAGGGGCCGGACCAGAAGCCCGATAACTTGATCTGTCCGCGCACCCAGTACACGTCGGAGGGAGAGCTCGACAAGCCGTCGATCCGTGGCGTGAATGGCCATGCCGACCAGACCCAACCATGCGATCACGATTGCCAACAGTGTAAAACCGTTGGCCAGACGCCCTACGGCCCGATCCTGTTCATACGCTTCCCGATAGGCCTCGTCCATGAACCAGGGTTGGAATGCCGATGCGGGGTACCATGTCCGGAACGTGGACTCCAGAAAGGACAGGGCTTCAGAAGTGCGCTCTGGGTCGACCCGGATCAGCGCCTGGATGGCCGTATCCGTCTCAAGTCGGATCATGAGCGGGGCAATGGGGCCGTGCAGTGTTGCATGATGAAAATCGCCCACTACCCCGACAACCTCTCCTTCGCCTTGGAAGGTGCCGAATCGGGTACCGACAGGGTGCTGCAGGCCCATGGCCCGCAGGGCGGTTTCATTGAGGAGTACCCCGAGGGAGTCGGATGCTCGCCCTGCTTCGAAGGTGCGACCTTCCACAATGGACATCCCCAAGAGCGTCGCAAGGTTTTCGGATCCTTCCAGGACCCAGAACGAGGTGTTGTCATCCGGCGCTTTGCCTTCCCAGTCGGCCCGGTTCGTTCCGCGGCCCACATTCATCGGATCCTGGCTGGCTCTGGCCACATCGACAATGGCGGGAGACAGCTTCAGGGCTTCCTCGAATGCCTCCCAGGAGTCCTTCATGGTACCGTCGATGGGAAGCACCAAGACGTGGTCGTAATCCATACCGACATCGGCCGACTGGATGAAATCCATTTGTCGGTGTGATGTCCCGGCCAGAACCAGCAGCCCCGCTGCCAACGCAAACTGCGTACCAACCAACATGGACCGGAATCGCCGGTCGTCCCTTCCCGCTGCGGTCCGGCTGCGCAGCGTTTCAAGGGCGCCCAGGGATGCAAGGCGGAACGCCGGATAGATGCCGGCAGCCAGTCCGGTCACCAGGGAGAGTGGAACAATCGACAGGGCTGCGACGGCAAACGTTCCTCCCAGTGGGAAAGCGTACCCGGTCAGCACCGTCATCCACGGCCGCGCGGCCACGAGTATCGCCATCGCCAGCACACCGGACAATACGCCCATCAACATGGCCTCTGTCAGGAACTGGCGCCCGACCTGTAACCGGGTACCACCGAGCGCCTTCCGGACGCCGATTTCTCGCCCCCTCACCATGCTCCCGGCTGTCATGAGATTGATGAAGTTGATGCATCCCAGCAACAACACCAGCAGGCCCACGCCAGCGAGCGCTCGAACGGTGTCGATGCGACCGCCGGATGCATGTCCGTCCGTGAACTCCGCCCGCAAGTGGGCGTCCGTCAATGGTTGGAGGAAGGGTTCCGTCGTCGCCTCGGGCGCAAACCTCCGGTCCAATCCTGCGATTTTCTGCGAGAACGCCGCTGCGTCTGCACCGGGCTTCAACTTCAGGACGATGCGGATACCTGTATTTGTCCACGAATGGATCCAGCCACTATTCTCCGAGACCAGGTCGGAAGCAGACCCCAACCACTCGGGCCTGAAGTACGATCTGGGTGCAATGTTCTCGTAGATACCCGTCACATGACGTTCCCGAGAACCGTCCAGCACCACGGGGTGTCCCAGCACATCCTGCCGGGACAGCCAGTCGGGGCCGAAGTACTTTTCCGCCAGGCGTCGGGAGAGCAGCATGCTCCCGGGCACATCCAACGATGCACCATCTCCCGCAAGCATGTGGATCGACAACACATCCACAACGGATGCGCTGGCATTCCGGCCTGTTTCCTGGAACGTTTTTTCCCCAACCTTCAGGGACAGATCAGATTCCCAACCCAACAGGACCGCAGCGTCGACTTCCGGGTGATTCGCAGCCAGCTCCTGGAAGAGCGGGTAGGAAACGGACGTGCGTGTCGAAATGCTTCCGTCGGATCCGAACCGATGTTGCAGAACCCGGAATATCCAGTCGGGATCATCGTGATCCCGGTCCCAGGAGGACTCCATGTGGACCCAGAGGCCGACACAAACCGCTGCCGCAAGCCCCAGAGCCAGACTGGCTATCCCAAGTGAGCCGAATACGGGGCGCCGCCTCAGACATCGTACGGCGAGAAGCAGGTAGTGAGAGAGCATGCCTTGTCGGAAGTTGTTTCCGAATGGACAGGCGGCGCCCCTATTTCGTTTGCACGATCTCCCGTGGCAACAGCCGGTGGAAGACGGTTTCCCCCGTTCGGAGCATCTCGGCCACATAGGGTCGGCACGACCCGCACTGGCTTCCGAAACGGACATGGCACGCCAGCTCCTCGGTGGTTTCGCACCCATGTTCGTTTGCCACATCGTGCAGTTCAGCGAAGCTCACGCGGTCGCACACGCACCGATCAATACGAATCATGAGCGCTCCCTCCTGAGTGGTACAGGGAGAACACAAACAACAATGCGCGCGAAGATGGCCGCGCGGTGCCAGGAAATGAGATGCATGAAGTAAGCCTGATCCTCTGGTCCCGGAGGTGATCGGCATATACGGTGGCGGGTCGGTCTCCTGGCTCACAATGCATTCAGCGGCACATGCTCGGCGGACACCCTTCCCGATGGTGCATGCCATCAGTGGATTCCGCGTCCAGGCATGGACACGACATTGTTTACAGTTGCGGGTACAGCTCCGGGATGAGCCCTACGGGCCGGCACCGGATTCCCATGGTCAGAACAGAATCTGACCACCTCACCAAACATATGCGAAAGAACAGGGCCAAGTTACCATGTGTCTCCAGGGAGCGTCAACCAAGGTGGACCGAATTCGAAAAGACTGCGTTCATGTGTGCAACCAACCTTCCCCGTGCCATGCGTCCTGTCCTGCTGCTCATGTTTGCCATTCTCTGGCATCCGGATGTCCGCGCTCAGACCGCCGACACCGTGATCGTAACGCTTGAGGGGGCCATCCGGACATCCCTGGACGTATCGCCCGAGGTGCGGATGCGGGAATCCAAAGTCGATTTTGCCCGTGCCCGACACGAGCTTGCCACCAGCAGCCGGTTCCTCACCGAGTTCAATGCTACCTCGGCGCATTCGGCAGCTCCCGCCATCGACAATCCGAATGGAACAGCAACCGACCGGCTGTACCTGGACCCGGACGTGCGCAACGACTGGGAGGACCTGTCGCTGTTCAACCGCATCGATATCGAGGCCATCCAGCCGCTCTGGACGTGGGGTGAGCTGGGAGGAAACATCCGCGCGGCCCGGGCGGGCATTGACGTGGAAGACGCGGCCGTGCAGGGCACCGAAATGGAGGTCGCCGCGCGAACGGCCGAGCTGTACTACTCCCTGTTGCTGACCGAGGAGCTGCACCGTCTCACGGGGGAGGCCGGCGACATTGTGGAGCAGGCAAAGAATGAAATTGACCGCCTGTTGCAGGAAGGGGCAGCAGACGTGGATATGGCCGATCTGTACCAGGTCCAGATCACGGAGCAGGAGTTCCTTCAGCGCGTCGTGGAAGTCGATGAAAAGCGCCGAACGGCGCGCGCCGCCCTGTCGCGCCAGCTGTTCCTGCCCGACGGGCAGGCGGCGGCGGTGGCTGACATCCAATTGGAGCCGCTCCCGTTCCAGCTCGAGGCGCTGGAAGTGTACCAGGCCCGTGCACTCGGCGAGCGATCTGAATTGCGCCAGGTTTCTGCCGGTATCGAAGCCCGCGATGCCCTGGTTGATGTTGCTCGGTCTGCATACTATCCCAAGCTGTTCCTCGGCGTCTCCGCCAGGTACTCCTATGCACCTGGACGGTATCGCCAGGAGAATGCCTTCGTGGGCGACCCTTTCCTGTCGCGAAACCTCCAGACCGGTCTCGGCATGCGGCTGAACCTGAATGTGGCCCAGACCCGATCGCGGGTACGCCAGGCGCAGGCCGAAGCCAACGAAGTCCGTTTCCAGGGCGATGCCGCACGGCAACTTGTCCTGTTCGAAGTGGAAGAGGCGTACAGGAATGTGATCATTGCCCACCGTGCCGTGGAGGCCCGGGAGGAGGCGCTGTTGTTGAGCAAGCAGTGGCTGTTGGACGAACAGATCAATTTCGACCTGGACCTCGGCGACACGGAAAACCTCGTAAAAGCAGTGCGGGACAACCTTTCCCTGCGCGCGCAGCGTCATGAGGCCGTATTCGCCTACAACCGTTCCGTGATTCGTTTGATGGCAAAAACTGGTTCGCTGGTCCGTTCTGCCAGAACTGGCATGCTTGTTGAGTAGTACGTACCTGAACTCACCAATGTGATTGACACCGTGTCCAGAATCTTCTCCATCCTGTTGTGCGCCCTCCTTGCCATGCCCGCCGTGGGTCAATCCACGGCTGGTGAAATCCGGAGCATGCTCGAATCACGCGATCGGGACATCAAAGCCATGCTCGGCGCCGAGGGTGACATCTCCGATGCACAGCGCGAAGAGCTTCGCGTCGTCATAAACGGGGTCATTGATTTCGGTGCGATGGGAAAAGCCGCTCTCGGACCACACTGGGATGACCTGACGCCTGCCCAGCGTGACAAGTTTGTCTCTGTATTCGGCGAAATCGTGCGGCATCAGTCTCTTTCCGACCTGGATGTGTACCGTTCTGCGGTCACGTACGACGACATACAAGTCGAAGGCGATGTGGCCCACGTATTCACTACCACGACGTACAAGGACATTCCGACGCCTGTTGAATACGAGCTCATCCGCTCGGACGACTCATGGGTGGCACGCGACATCATCCTGGACGAAGTATCGACCGTGGGTGGCTACAGCCGCAGTTTCCAGGCCGTCATCCGCAAGAGGGGCTTCGATTCCCTCATGCAGAGTCTGAACAAACGACTGGACAGTATCCGTTCGGAATCCTGAACATTTGACAGGGACCTGCGTTTCGGGCTGGATATCGAGTACTCGCCCGACGGCACATCAGTGGAAGGTTATGTCATGCATACGTACGGCGCGGAGAAGTATCTCCGTCATGCCGTCGCATCCGTGCAGTCGATTCGACGATTCGACCGCCGCCGCCCGGTGGCGCTTTACTGTAGCCGCGAGCAGATTTCCCGGCTGAAAGAGACCGGACTTGATTCCCTCTTCGAGGTTCTTGAGGTCCTTCCGGAGGCGCACCGCTCCATTGTCGGTTTCAAGCACCACCTGGACCGGTTCAAGCCGTTCGAGCGCGCTCTGTTTGTGGATGTCGACATGATCTGGTGCCGGAATCCCGACCCGCTCTGGAAACAACTGTCAGCCTACGCCTTCACGGCAACCGGCCTTGAGCGGTCGGACGTATTTTTCGGCGGCCCCAAGGGGATCGGTTTCCTGGCCGACTGGGTCATGGACCGTCGACGAAAGACCATGGAGCACTTCGGGTTGACCTACCTTCCCAGAATCCAGGCAGGGCTCATCTATGCGCAGGACAACGACGTGACGCGTCAGATGTGCGAGCGCTCCCGGGAATACCTTGGTCGTCGACATGAAACACATTTCCGGAGCCGCCTCGATGAAGGACGCAGCGAGGAAAGCTGTGAATGGAGCATGGCCATGGCAGCCAGCGCACTGGGCATCCCCCTCATCCCATGGTTCCAGGGCCAGAACAGCCCCCAGTTGGATTACGTCGAAGGGTTCGTGGAGCACGACGAAGCCTTCCGGACGGTTCGCGTGTTGTACTACAACGATCCGTTTGTCCGGAATTTGAGGGGGATTCCGAACAAGTCCATCCGTAACGGGCTCATGGGGGCGCTACGTCGACTGCCCGGTAAGGGAGACCACATGTGGGTCACGCCCTTCGCCCTGCATTTCGGTTGGATGCACTACAAAAAGCCATTCTACGACCATGCCGATGTTGTCTGGAATACCGCGCTCGATGGCGACATGTCAGACGGAAGCCGGTCCGTAAGGTCACCCGTAGCCGAAGTCTCGACCCAGTAGCGTCAGCGCCATTGCTGTTTCGCCGGAATGCAGCAGCATCCAGAGCAGCACCACCACCGCCAGCAGAAACTCCGGATTCAACGCAGACAACAGGATGGCAGTGCCTGGCCGAATCCGGGATACGCGTGAAATATCGACCGCGGTCCTGATGGAGGCCCAGTGGGACGAAACAATCCACAACACCCCGAGACCCACTTTCGGAAGGACGTAGGGCGTTCCGTAAAGCACCATGGCGACCGGGACCAGCGGCAGCACTTGCCAACGGGGCCAAACGGCCAACATAAGCGCCTGACTGGCAAGCAGCGGCGCGCGTTTCCCCGAAACGACCACCCACAGGCTCATCCAGAAAGAAAGGGACAGCAGCGCCATACAGCCCAGCAGAATAGCAAGTACGATGGGCGTCTCGAGAATGGCGGTGATGCCCGGCTGCCAATGCGTCGGCATGTGACCATATACGTACCGGCCAACAACAGAATCGTGGACTCCGGTCAGAAAGACTGTTCCAACGAGACCTATGGACAGGCCTGCTACTGTGATGAGCGCGGTACTCGTGAGCGGCAGCACTTCGCGGGCCTCGCGAACAGCGTTCCTGTAGAACCCGTGCGCCATGAAATAGCGCGGGACCATGGATCGGAACCGCGGGGATCCGGCATACAGCACTCCCAGGAACCCGAGCAGGCACCAACCCATGACAGGCAGCCATGGGAAGGGAGACGGAGCGTCGGCACGAGGTAGCGCGAATGCATCCTGGATGCCGAGGGACAACCCCCGAACCACCTGCAGAGCCGGTCGCGGATTATCGAGCCGGTCGTAGAGACCATAGCGCCGGCCCCACGGGTCGGATTCCGGATGGTCACGCCACCGGTGCAGGAACATGGTTTCCCCGTGAAGCCCTGTAAGTACCGACTCCATGAACCGGGCCTGGTAGGCCGCCGAACCAGGAATGTTGTGGCCAGCCGGTCGGCCCGGAATGACGGCGATTCCGGTCGATGCCAGACCGACCTTCACGTCAGGATGTGCCCGTCGGTACAACGCCAGTATCCGGGCCGGCTCCATTTCGTCCAGTACGTCGAGCAGCACCATGTCCACGGTATGACCACAACCATCGGCCTCCACAAGTGGCGTCACGTAATAGGCCTGGTGCCCCCCTTTCCGGACAATCTCGGCGAGCGCACCCAGGATTTCGCATGTCTGCGCATCGCCGGTGCTGAGCCAGCTTCCCAACCCGATCCACCCCGGTGCCCGGGCTCCCGCCAACCGGGCTGTTTCATCCCGGAGGCCCGCCAGGGAATCTTCGAGAGCCCGTGTAGAAAGCCCCCAGGCCGGATTGTCCCGATACAGCGTAATACCAAGTGAGTCCGCCATCCCGAGAATGGACGGATCGCTGACGGCTCCGGTACGCACATGGCGCATTCCGACCTCATGCATTTCAAGCAGGTCGCTCGCCGCCGTTCTGAAGTCCTCCGGAACCGCCCATACCACACCCGTTTCCTGCGCCCATGCCGGGCGGACGGATGTGAGGAGGGTCAGAATCAGAACGGCCAGTACACGCATGGTTGCAAGATAGGGCCAAAACACAACGGAGCCGCGCCCGAAAGGGCGCGGCTCCGCCTACCGAACCACAACGCCATGGCGTGCAAACAGCCGGTGCACAGCCGGCGCCAGACCACCCTTGCTCAGGGGGCAGCCCGCAGGCCCTTCAGCCTGTGTCGTGGTTCATGTGGAGAAACGCTTGACGGACGCTCAATCCATCATTTTTCGCAGGAAGGCCGGTACGTCCGTATCGCCTTTTTTGATGCGTTCTCCTGTTTCAAGTTCATCGGCATTCAGGCGACGGACACGTCCTCCGCCTCCCTCGTCGCTGACCTCGCCGCCACCGTCACCGGTCGGTTCATCCAGATCGATGGAAGACCGCGTCCGACGCTGGAAGGCCGGCGTGTCCAGCTTCTTCAGGTTGAGTTCACCCTTGTAACCGGTGCTCGCATCGGCCGGATCTTTCGAGCCGAGCTCCACGCGCGGGCGGCGACGCTCCACGGCGGGACGCTGCTTTTCGAACCCGGTGGCAATCACCGTGATGCGTAGCTCATCCCCCATCTTGTCGTCAATCACCGTACCGAAAATGACTTCAACGTCGTCCCCGGCAGCCGATTGGATGATGCTCGTTGCGGCCGTCGCCTCGCGGATACCGAGTGACGTTCCGGCCGTGATATTGACCAGTACGTTCCGGGCTCCTTCAATGGACAGCCCGTCGAGCAAGGGACTCGACAATGCCTCGTGGGCCGCGCGCTCGGCGCGATCCTCCCCTTCAGCGCTGGCTGCACCCATGAGTGCGGTTCCACCATTGCGCATGGTGGTTTTCACGTCGGCGAAGTCAAGGTTGATGAGACCATGGACCGTAATGAGGTCCGAAATACCACGTGTGGCATTGTACAGGACTTCATCTGCCTTCGAAAAGGCGTCGACGAGTGTCGTATTCGCCTCGGCAATATCCAGCAGACGCTCATTCGGAATGATGATGAGCGTATCGACGTTCTGCTTCAGCAGTTCAATGCCGGCATCGGCCGAGCGGAGGCGTTTGGGCCCCTCACACTCGAAGGGTTTGGTGACGATGGCCACGGACAGGATGCCCATTTCCTTCGCTATCGCTGCTACGATGGGCGCGCCCCCGGTTCCCGTACCGCCTCCCATTCCGGCCGTGATGAACACCATGTCGAACCCCTTCAGGGCATCCTCCAGGTCTGCACGACTTTCCTCGATGGCTTCGGCTCCCACACTGGGGCGGGCCCCCGCACCGAGTCCCTTCGTAAGGCCGCGACCGGCCTGCATTTTGTAGGGAGCCAAGTTGGCTTCCAATGCCTGGGCATCCGTATTGATGGCGTAGAAGTCCACGCCCTGGATACCCTGGTTGATCATGTTGTTTACTGCGTTTCCGCCGCCGCCTCCGACGCCGATCACGCATATTTTTGCTTCCTCATTCTGCGCATCGTCGAACGCGAAATGGGTGCTGAATGTAGAGTCCATGGTGAACCTCCGTTCGTCACATGTGGCTGTTTTTAAATGAGCTTCCGGAGCGAGCAACTCCGGGGTTCCGGGTGTGGTGGTTGTCAGAGTTCATCGAACCACCCTTTCATGCGGGTCGCAATCTTGCGAACCAATCCTTCGCCATCCGCAGGTGCACCACCAATGTCGAGGGTGTCGGTGCGGAACGGCGTGTTGCCGATCATCTCCGGCCTGAGGCCGTAGAGCACCAGGCCCACGGCCGTGGCAAACTTGGGATCGCTTACTTCCTGGACGAGTCCGGCAGACAGCCCCATGGGCCGTCCAATCCGGGCATCGAGCCCCAGGATTTCGGAGGCGAGTTCATCAGTCCCGGGTATGAGGGACCCACCTCCTGTGAGCACGACACCTGCGGACAGGTGCCGGGCATAACCGCTGCGCTTGATCTCGATCGCTGCAATTTCCAGGATCTCTTCCAAGCGCGGCTGTATGATCTGGGCAAGGGAGTGTCGGCCAATCCTTTTTTCGGTCCGCCCCCCCACGCCCGGAATGGCAATTTCTTCGTCTTCGATCATTTCGATCATGGCAACACCGAACTCACACTTGAGTGCTTCGGCCTGGTCCCGCATGACGCCCAACCCTTTGCGGACGTCATCGGTGACCTTGTTGCCGGCTACGGCCACGACGGCCGTGTGCCGGATGGTGTTGTCCTCGAAGACGGCGATATCCGTGGTACCGCCGCCGATGTCAATGAGGGCCACGCCCACTTCCTTCTCGTCCTGGTGCAGGACGGCAAAGGAGGAGCCCAGCGGCTCCAGGACGATATCGGCGACCTGATAGCCCGCCTTCTCAATGCATCGATAAATGTTTTTGGCGGCAGAAACCAGCCCCGTGATGATGTGGACGTTGGCTTCCAGGCGCACGCCACTCATGCCGACGGGATCGGCAACTCCGTCCTGACCATCGACAATGAACTCCTGCGGAATGACGTGCAGGATTTCACGGTCGGCGGGCATGGCCACGTGGGTGGTGTCTTCCAGCAAGCGCTGTACGTCGGCTTCCGTGATTTCACCGTCGCGGTTGGAAATCGTCACGACACCGCGCGACTGGAAGCTCTGAACGTGATCTCCGGCAATACCCACGATCACGTTCCGGACCGATACACCGGCCATGCGGGCGGCCTCCTCGACGGCTTCGCGAACCGATGCCACCGTCTTGTCGATGTTCACGACCACACCACGGTTCAACCCCTCGGATGCCGCTACGCCGACGCCGAGGATGTTGACGCGGTCCATCTCGTCCGCCGTGGCGGCGACCGCGCATACCTTCGTGGTTCCGATATCAAGTCCTATGACAATTTTGTCGTTCATGGCCTGCAACGTGTATTGGTGTTCATCGGGACGTCTCCCGGGTAACGATCTGTCCGTCGAAACGGAGATCGATCAATTCGAAACGGGTCGCCTGATGCCTGAGCACTTCTTTCTCCCAGAACATCGTGAGTTCGCGCAGTTTGGGCGCCAGGTCCTTCCGACCCAGTCGGACCGGAATGGCACCGTGGGTGCCCACCGGAGTGAGCCACAGATCCAGATCGTCGCCGCGGATCCGGATTTCCGACAGCAGCGCATCGGTTTCCGGTTCCAGATCCGGCAGCAGCATGAGCATGTCCCGGAGGGCACCATGGGACACCGGCGTAACGGGGTGATAGGGCTCCCGCAGACCCGTCACCAACGGCACATCGTACCAAGAGGAATCGGGCAGCGGCATGCGGAATCCATTCCGGTCCAGATAGTAGGCCGGTCCTGCATCGGCCGTCATGGCCATGGCCACGGGTTCGCGCTCCACCAGGTCCACGACCACCCGACCCGTAGGCAGGCGGGCCACTCCGGCCTCTGCCACCCAGGGCAGCCGTTCCACGCGATCGGCGAGGATGCGGGGGTCCAGATTGAACATGACCATACCGGTGTCGACGGCCATGATGTCCAGGACATCTGCCACTGACACGTACCGGTCCCCGCGCACATCGATGTCCAGCACCGTGATATCCATGAGCCAGCGCCATCCGAAGGCGGCACCGGTGGCTACGGCCACGAAGAACAACGTCAGAAGTACCCTTTTCATGCTGGTACCTCCTGAAGAAGGGTCAGCAACTCCCGGCTCGAACGCCAGATGTCTCCGGCTCCGAGGGTCAATACCACGTCTCCCGGCCGGCAGATGTGCTGCAGGTAGGCAGCCACACCCGTTCGCTCCGGCACCCAGTGCACGGCCGGATGCCCGGCGGCCTCCGCGCCACGTGCGATGGCCGACCCGTCAATGCCGTCAATCGGTTCTTCGCGCGCACCATACACACCCGTCATGACCACGACGTCGGCGTCGAAGAACGACTGTGCAAACTCCTGTTCGAAGTCATGCGTCCTGGAATACAGATGCGGCTGGAATACAGCCACGATGCGACGGTCGGTCCAGCAGCCGGCGGCACCGGCCAGTGATGCGCGGACTTCCGTCGGATGGTGGGCGTAATCGTCGACCACCAGGATACCGGCGGACTCACCGATTTCCTGCATACGCCGGTGTACGCCATCGAATGCAGCCAAGCCGGCACGGATGTCTTCGAAGGACATGCCCAGCTCCAGCCCCACCGACACCGACGCCAACGCGTTCAGCACATTGTGCATGCCCGGGGCATTGAGGACCACGTCGCCCATTGGCGTCCCGTCATCGACCACGTCGAACCGCATGGTGCGTCCATCCTGCCGGATGTTTTCCGCGCGTACACGCGCATGCCGTGCGGTTCCGTACGTAACCACACGACGGGTCAACCGCGCCAGGATGCCGCGTACGTTTTCATCGTCCAGACACACGATGGCTGCTCCGAAAAACGGCACGCTGTTGGCGTACTGGACAAACGTGTCCCGGATGTCATCCAGGTCGTCGTAGCAGTCCAGGTGATCGGCATCGATATTCGTAATGACGGCCAGGGACGGGGTCAGGCGCAGGAACGTGCGGTCGTACTCGTCGGCCTCTATCACGATGATGTCGCCGTCACCCGATACAGCATTCGTTCCGAACGAGGAAACCTTCCCCCCGACAATGACGGTCGGATCGAAGGCTCCTGCCTGGACCACATGTCCGGTCATGGTCGTGGTCGTGGTTTTACCATGTGTCCCGGCAATGCCCACGCCGAACTTCATGCGCATGAGCTCGCCAAGCATTTCGGGGCGTCCAATCAGGGGAATGTGCTGCTCGCGTGCCCAGCACGTTTCGGGATTCGTGTCCGGATGCACGGCCGATGAATACACAACCACGTCGGCGCCATGGGCATTTTCTGCTGCGTGTCCCATGTGAACAAGGGCGCCGCGTTCCGCAAGTCCTTGCGTCACGTCGCTTTCTGACATATCGGATCCAGACACGACATACCCGCGGCGCAACAGCACCTCGGCGATCGAGCTCATGCCGATGCCACCGATACCGACCATGTGCACGTGGCCAATGCGACCGAACGACGGCAATCTGCGAAGGGTTGTCATGGGAGTTTTCATGCTGACACCTCCGCCAAGCGCACTACGTCCGTGGCAATATCGTCGGCCGCCGACGGGCGGGCTGCTGCCAGGGCGGCCTTTCCCATGCGGGCCAGGCCGACCTTGTTGTCGAGCATCGCCATCAATCGCTCTGCCAACTTCGGGCCCAGATCGGCCTCTGGCATCATTTCCGCGGCTCCGGCTGCGATCATGCTGCGGGCGTTCACGGTCTGGTGGTCTTCGGTCACGTTCGGTGACGGGACGAGCAAGGAAGGCGTACCTGTCAGGAGCAACTCGCTGCAGGTCAGGGCGCCACTGCGACACAGAACCAGGTCCGCGGCCGCGTATGCGGCCGCCATGTCGTCCAGATAGGGGCGCACACTCAATCGCATTCCGTTGCGTTCCGAAGCGTCGCCAAGCCCCGACACCACCCGTTCGTGGTACCGTGGACCGGTTTGCCAGATAATTCCCAGGTCGGGACGCGCCAACAAGGCGTTCACGGCCTGTTCCATCGCGTTGTTCAGCGCCAGACTGCCGAGAGAGCCACCAAATACGAGCAGAACCTGACGGACGTCCGCCGGAAGACCGAACGTTTCCAGAGCCGCGCTGCGTTCGCCATCGGCCAGACCAGGCCGTACGGGATTTCCACTCAACGTGGCTGTAGATGACGGAAACTGGGAAAGGGCCTCCTCGAATGCGACGTGGATGCGGGCGGCAAAGCGTGACGCTATGCGGTTCGTGAGACCGATGTGGGCATTCTGCTCCTGGATGAGGACCGGCACGTGCTGACCACGCGCGGCCAGGAGAACAGGCAGCGCCACGTATCCGCCCGTACCCACCACCACGTCGGCGTCGAAATGGCGGACCAGACTCCAGGCCTGTCCCAGTCCCTTCGCCAGGGTGAACGGCAACTTCAGGTTTCGTGCACTCAGGCGCCGCTCCAGGCCCTGGACCGTCACTTCGTGGATGGGATACCCGGCGCGCGGAACGGCCTGCCATTCCATCCGGTCACGGCTGCCCGCAAAGGCGATTTCCGCCCCGGGACGCTGCTTCCGGACAGCATCGGCGATGGCGATGGCCGGATACACGTGTCCCCCGGTGCCGCCGCCGGTCATGAGTACCCGGATAGGTCCATCCATATTCATCGGTACACTCATGATGCCTGCCTCGAAATGTTCAGCAGGATGCCGATCATCATGCCGCTGGACAGCATGGATGTGCCTCCATAGGACACGAAGGGCAAGGGCAGGCCGGTGACGGGAAACAGTTCGGCCGATACGCCGGCATGCACGAAGCCATACAACGATATCATGAACACGAGTCCCACGGCGAGGAAAAGCCCCAGCGGTTCGGCGGCATGTCGGGCAATGCGCAGCAGGCCCCTGAAAAGGATGAGCATGAACAGGCCCAGCAGCACGAAGGCCCCGACCATGCCATACTCCTCCGTAATGATGGCGTAGATGAAATCGTTGTACGGTGCCGGCAGGAAGTCCCGCTGTACGCTCTTGCCGGGGCCCTGGCCGAACAATCCACCCGAGGCAATCGCGATCCTGGCCTGCTCTATCTGGTAGCGCTCGCCCTGGACATCCATCGCGGCATCGCTGGTATGGGGGAACAGCTTCATACCCACGTAGGCCTCGACCCGCTCGGCGCGGGCCGGAGATCCCAGCAGCATGAGGTAGGCCAGCAAGACCCCCAACAGGCCAACCGCCGAGATGTGGAGGATCCGGACACGCGCCACAAAACACATGGCGAGCGTGGACACCAGCACCAGCGCGGCCGTGGACAGGTCTTCGATACCGATGGCCGCCACTGTCAGGAGAATCCAGAAGAACACGGGCGCAAAGGCCCGGCTGAACGACTCGATATAGGCCTGCTTCGTAGACAGAAGCACGGCTACGTACACCACCAGCGCCACCTTGGCCAGGTCCGATGGCTGGAATCCGAACGATCCTATCTGGATCCAACGGGCTGCACCGCCCGAGACCACACCCACGGCCTGGACCAGAATGAGCAGGCCAATGGACGCAATGAGCGCTACACGTGCGAATTTCGCCAACACCCGGTAGTTGATGACCGAGAAGATGCCCATCACGCCGAGTGCAAGCATGACACGGGCCAGATGCCTGAACAGGAACCGCTCCGTATCACCGCCGGACTTGGTCGCGGCCAGGAAGGAGATGGCACTGTACACTGCCACAACGCCAATGGCGCTGAGAATGAATACAGCCCACAGGACATACTTGTCCGCGGTGTATCCTTTTTCCGATGACAGGGTGAACAGACTCATTGTTTACAGGGTCGATACAATGCGGCGGAAGTGGTCCCCGCGCGCTTCGAAGTTGTCGTACATATCGAACGAGGAGCACGCCGGACTCAGCAGCACCACATCGCCCTGACGCGCCAGCAGCGTCGCCAAACGGACGGCATCGGTCATGTCCGATGCGCGCACACAGTCGGCCACGCAGTCCCCGAGGGCCGCCTCCAGCATGGGCGCGCTCTCACCGATCGTCACGAGTCCCCGGACACGGGCCTCGACGAGCGGACGCAGCGCCTCGTAGCCACCGGACTTGTCCCGACCACCGGCAATGAGCACGATGTCTTCCCGGAAGCTTTCCAACGCGTACCAGACGGCATTGACGTTGGTCGCCTTGGAGTCGTTGACATAGGCCACGCCATCGACCGTGCGGACTGTTTCCAGACGATGGGGAACGCCGGAGAACGTGTGCAGGCTTTCGCGCACCAGTTCACTGCGGACCTCCATGACCCGTGCAGCGACCGCCGCAGCGAGTGAATTGTACACATTGTGCCGACCCCTGAGGGCCAGATCGTCCAATTGCATGAGTACTTCCTTGTTGTTGTGAACAGAAAGGACCAGGGCGTTGTCTTCGACCCACCCGGCCCTGTCCGCGTCTGAATGGAATGTCCCTCCGGAAGCCAGTCCGATGGCGAGGGTGCGGGCACGGGTCCCGCCGGCGGCGACGAATTGCACGAGGCGCTCGTCGTCGTCAGAGTAGATGCAGGTATCGCCGGCCTGCTGGCGGGCCGCAATCCTGAATTTCGTGGCGGCGTATGCCTCCATGCTGCCGCCATAGCGATCCAGATGATCGGGCGACACGTTGAGCAGCAACGAGATACGGGGACGGAATGTGTGTACGTTCTCCAGTTGATAGCTCGACACTTCGAGCACCACCACATCGTTGGGCCCGACGCTTGGCGCCACTTCCGAGAATGGCGTCCCCACGTTGCCACACACGTGCGTGGTGCATCCTGCCGTCCGGAAAATGTGCCCCAGAAGCTCTGTGGTGGTCGTTTTCCCGTTCGATCCCGTCACGGCTACCATGGGGGCCGTCATGCACCGACTGGCCAGCTCGATTTCGGACCAGACCGGAATGCTGCGCTTGGCGGCTCCTGCAAGCGGCGCAGCCGTCGGCGGCACACCGGGACTCGTCACCACCAGGTCGGTGTCCATTGCGCGACCCGTGTGCCCGCCGGCTTCGAACGAAATGCCATGGTCGGAAAAGGACTGCGCGGTCTCGTCATGGATGGGCCCCGCGTCAGTCACGAACACCTGCACGCCGTGGGCGGCCAGCAGCTGGGCCGCGGCGCGGCCACTGCGGGCCGCCCCCACAACGGTCACATGCTCCGGAAGCTGTGTCCCATCGCGGGTCACGCGGTCCTGGATATGGGCGCTATGTTGCTTCAATCTGTTCATCGCAGACGCAGCACCAGCAAGGTGGCAATGACGGTGACCGCGGTCACCAGCCAGAAACGGACCACGATCTTTGCCTCGTGCGTACCTCCAGCCTCGAAATGATGATGGATGGGCGCCATCAGGAAGACGCGCTTACCCGTACCCGTTCGCTTGCGCGTGAACTTGAACCAGGATGTCTGGATGATGACAGACAGCGTCTCCACAAAGAAGACGGCGCACAGGAGGGGCAGCAACAGTTCCTTGTGGATCATGAGCGTCATGGTCCCGACGGCCGCGCCGAGGGAAAGCGCTCCGGTATCGCCCATGAATACCTGTGCCGGATACCCGTTGTACCACAGGAATCCGAAACATGACGCCGCGAGGGCAGCCGCAAACACGGTCAGTTCGCCCGCGCCAGGCAGCAACATTTCATTCAGGAAGTCCGAAAAGACGGCGTTTCCGGCGATATATGTCAGGGCTGTAAGCCCTACCGCCACGATACCGGTTACACCGGCGGCCAAGCCGTCCAGGCCATCGGTCAGGTTCACCGCGTTCGAAAGCGCCGTCAGGATGAACACCACGATGGGAATGTAAATGAGCCATCCCAGGTCCACACCCGTGATGAAGTGGCGGAATACATCGTAGTTCAGGGTCTCATCGGCCACGAATGGCAAATACGTCAGGGCGCGTATGTCGCTGAACTGCGGATGGAAATAGAGTATTGAACCCACGAGCAGCCCGAGCGTGACCTGGCCAATGATCTTTATCCGGGCCGGCAGGCCACTCTTGTCGCGCTTGACCACCTTTATATAGTCGTCCGCAAACCCGAACGCGCCCATCCATGCGGTGGCCAGCATGACCAACCATACGTACACTTCGGCGATGGCGCCCCAGAGGAGCGTGCCACCCAGTACGGCCAGCAGGATGATGAGCCCACCCATGGTCGGCGTACCAGCCTTGTGCGTGTGGTCCACGGCCCCCGCCAGTTCTCCCTCGCGGACCCGTTCGCCGAGCTGCTGGCGCTCCAGCCATGCAATGATGTGCTTGCCCACGACCAGGGCAATGAGCAGCGCCGTCATGGCGGCCAATGACGCCCGGACAGTCGTGAACTGGATGACCTGGAACCCGGGGGGTTCGAAGGTGCGCTCGAGATATGCCAAAAGGTAATAGAGCATTCCGGATCAGGCCTCCACGGAGTCGAATACAACGGCGCGGTCGTCAAACGGCCGCGTTTCTGCGCCGATGACCTGGTAGGTCTCGTGACCCTTTCCGGCTACGACAATCACATCACCGGCTCCGGCCGCGTGCAGAGCCCATCCGATGGATGCCGAGCGGTCGGTGTCCATGTGCGCCACCGCCTCACGGTCCATGCCCGAACGGATTTCGTCCAGGATGGACTGCGGATTCTCGGATCGCGGGTTGTCACTGGTCAGTACGACCCGGTCCGCTCCACGCGCGGCCACCTGCCCCATGAGGGGGCGCTTTCCGCGGTCCCGATCACCACCACACCCGAACACCACCCACAGAAGCGAGCCATCCGCGACGAGTTCGCGGGCCGCCCCAAGAACCTTCTCCAGGGCATCGGGCGTGTGGGCATAGTCCACGATCGCCGTCCGTTCTCCGGGCAGATGCAATACCTCGAAACGACCTCGAACCGGCTGCACACACTCCAGGACCTCGCGGATACGTGAGGCCTCATACCCTGCGCTCTGCAGGGCGGCAAATGTCATGGCCAGGTTCACTGCATTGAACCGGCCGGAGAGCCGGGCAGTGAACCGGTGACCGTCCAGTTCCATGTCCAGACCCGACGGCGTCATGCCGTGCAGGGTCCACGTGATATCGGCGTTGGCCTCCCGATCAGCCGTCTGGATGGCACGTTCTCCTACCCGGACAACCCGCGCCCTGCAATCGGCTGTGAGCCGGGACCAGGCCGCGTCATCGGCATTCACCACGGCGACGGCCTCGGGAGACAGCCCGTCGAACAAAGACTTCTTGGCCGCCAGGTAGCCCGCTTCGGAGCCATGATAATCCAGGTGGTCGCGCGTCAGATTCGTGAAGACGGCTACATCCACGTCCGACGGGCGCAGTCTGTGCTGGTCCAATGCGTGGCTGGAGGCTTCCAGGGCACAGGCCTTCATGCCTTCCGCCCGCATGGTCGCCAACAGATGCATCATCCGGGGGGCGGATGGTGTCGTGTGCGTGGCTGTTTCGACATGAGCGCCGAACAGGTATCCAGTGGTACCCAGAAATCCGGTTGGCTCGCCAAGGCGGTTCAGGGCATCGGCCACCAATGTCGCGGTGGTCGTCTTCCCGTTCGTGCCGGTTACCGCCACCAGCCTCAGCGACCGGCCGGGATCTCCGGCAAACATGGAAGACAACTCGCAGAGCGCCCGTCGGGCATCCGTCACGTGAATGGTAACGCCGGCCGATGGTACCGGGGAGTCCTCCTCGGTTACCACACCACACGCGCCCGATGCAATGGCTTCTGCGCTGTACGAACGCCCATCGGATACGCGTCCGGTAACGGCGACGAACAGGCTTCCGGATTGCACGTCCCGGGAGTCATCCGTGACCCCGGCGACTTCCAATGGGCGCTGGCCATGAATGCCCGAAAGCAGCCCTGCATCCTGCAGGCGCTGCTCCATGGTGGCGAACGGTACGGTATGTGTCATGGGTCCGTGCACTATTTGAGCACCAACCTGACTTCCCCGGGCACATCTGCCCCAGGGTCGGGCCATTGACTGACAACCGTTCCACTTCCCTGCATGCGCACCTTGCTGCCCAGGCGTTGCACCCATGACACGGCGTCGCGGGCACCCAGCCCGCGCACATCCGGCATGACCGCCGGTCCGTCGGCTACGGCTACGACGCGGGCCCGTGCACCGGGATTTACCGGCTCTCCGGGTATGGTATCGCTGGATTCAGCCCAACCGGTCCCGCCACCCGTAATCCTGGTCCTGAATCCATGCGCCTGCAATGTGCGTGCTGCCACAGACGTTGGCATGGACCGTACGTCGGGGGTACCGGGCAGGGAGTCGGGCACAGCCACGGCCAATCGGCCCGGCATGCGTGCCACCATCTCAGGGAACGAAGACAACCAGCGCTCGGCGATGCTCCGGAATACCGGTGCCGACACCGCGCCGCCGTAAATGCTGGACGATGGCTCGTCCATGATCACAATCATGGCCACCGCCGGTTTCTCGGCCGGGAAAAAGCCCGCGAACGTGGCCCGGTATTTCGAACTCGAGTACCGGCCGTCAATGTATTTGGACGCCGTACCGGTCTTGCCGGCCACCCGCACACCCTCGATGTGGGCCTGGGTAGCCGTACCGGAATCCACCACCGCCTCGAACACCGGCAGCAGCAACTCGGCAGTTTCCTTGCGGAATGCTCGGCGGACCGAATCCGGATCGGCGGTCCAGGTCACGCGTCCCAGTGCATCGCGCCGTTCCTTCACAACGTGCGGATTTACCAGCACACCGCCGTTGGCCAGCGCCGAGTAGGCCACCAGCATCTGCAGGGGTGTCACCTGGATTTCGTACCCACGACTCATGGCTCCAGGCGTGGTCGCCGACCATCTGTCGGGACGTTTCACGCGCGAGACGGCCTCGCCCGGGAGGTCAATCCACGTCGGCTGGTCGAACCCGAAGTTGCGGGCATACGCATACAGGCGTCCCTTTTCAATCCGCTCGGCCACCTGGGCCATGCCGATGTTGCTCGACTCCTGGATGATTTGCCCGAAGGGTACCTTTCCGATGGCGTGACTGTCGCGCAGTTCATACCCGAAACGAGTCTCTACACCCGTGCCCGTATCGATGGTATCTCCAATAGCCACCACGCCGGTCTCAATGGCAGCAACGGCGGCCACCATCTTGAATGTCGATCCGGGCTCAATAAGGTCGGCAATCGCATGATTCCGCCGCAGCGGGATGTCGTAGTTTCCTGCGCGGTTCGGATCATAGGTCGGATAGCTGGCCATGCCCAACACAGCGCCCGAATTCGGGTCCATGGCGATGGCAACCCCCCATTTTGCCCCGGACGACAACACCCCGCGCTCCAATTCCTGCTCCATGATCTCCTGGCGAACCAGGTCAATGGTCAGGTGGATGGACTCGCCGTGCACCGGATCTATCACGCTCAGGCCGGCATCGTACCGGACCGCGCGGCTGGTACGCCGAACCACCTGCTTGCCGGGTACTCCGGACAGGAATTCGTCATACTCCATTTCGAGACCGGCAATCCCCGTCAGATCCGGGTCCACGTGGCCCAGGACATGGGCGGCCGTGCTGCCATGGTTGTAACGACGGGAGAATGATTCGTCTATCACGACGCCTGGAATGCCACGCAGGCCGGCCACCACGGAGGCGCTCAACTCGCGGTTGCGTACGATGAGTGCATACTGGCGTGATGCCCGATTCCGTATGCGTCGCGCCACATCCGAGGTACGCTCACCCGTCCATTCGGCCAGCCGAGCGGTCATGGTCGATGCATTGGCCGCGAAACCGGAAACCGTCGGATCGACGCCGACGGTGTAGCGGCGCACATTCACAGCCAGATTCCGGCCGGCGGCGTCCACGATGCGACCACGCATGGCCGGGATAGTCATCCAGGAGGTCGACTGGGCCTGTCCCCGTTCCCGCAGCGCATCGCCTTCGATCACGGAAATCCGGAAAACCTGCATGGCGACCAGAATCGGCAACAGGCCAGCCAAGGTCGCAATCACGTACATGCGGGCAAATATCTGGTCTTTCGGCTGCATGCTCATGGCGCCACCTCCAGCGGTGTGCCCATGGCCACGGCCTCGCGGAAGCCCAGTTCCCTGGCCCGCTCGTAGATGTCGTCATGCCCGGTCACGCGGTCATACTCACCGCGGACGCGGTTGAATTCGAGTTCCAGTTCCATGCGTTCCTTGGTCAGGCGCTGTACGTCCTGCACCAATTCCTGGGTGGCATAGACGTGCCCCACGTAGGCGGTGAATACTGCGGCCACCGCCAGCACGGTCATCGCGAAGCGAAGCGTTGACAACGAGCCCATGAGCGTGGGTCGCTGAATCCGTCGCCGCTGGGCCCTCTGGTTGTCGCGCTCGAGCTCCTTCCACGTCGATCCCGTGGCGTTTCCGTTGCGTGCCTTGGTCTTTGTACGTGTAGGTGCAGTGGAATCCTTCGGCGATGCGCCGTTCGTGACCGTGGCCGTCTTCTTGACCCCCGACTTCTTCACGACCGACTTCTTCACGACGCTCCGTTTGCGATTCGTGCGCACCGGTGCATCGTTGGGGATGGCAGGGCCTCCCTTTACGAAGCGGGTCGACCTCTTGCGGTCGGATTGTGTGCGGCGCGGTGCCATACGGTGGTCAGGCTGTGTAGGATGTTCGCTCGGCGACGCGCAATCGCGCGCTCCGGGCTCTGGGGTTCAGTGTGATCTCGGACTCGTCGGCCATGACGGCGCCTCGTGTGATTTCCTTCCAGGGAGTGAGACGATTCCCGTACAGGTCGCGGCGGACATCTCCATCGAGATGGCCACTGCGCAACCAACGTTTCACCCGGCGGTCCTCCAGGGAGTGATAGCTTATGACGGCCAACCGTCCTTCCGGCTCAATGAGCTCCGTGGCGCCGACGAGCGCTGTCTCGAGTTCTTCCATTTCCGCATTCACGTGGATGCGGATGCCCTGGAACACCCGGGCCAATGCCTTTCCCGTCTTGGGAGGGGGCACAATGGACCGAACGAGGTCGGCCAGTTGGCGTGTGGTGGTGACGGGGCGCGCAGCCATGATGGCCGCTCCGATGCGCCGGGCCGATGGCTCCTCGCCATACACCCGGAGAATGCGGACGATTTCCCGCTCATCGGCCGTGTCAATCCATTCCGAAGCCGTCATACCACGCCCGGTATCCATGCGCATGTCCAGTGGTCCATCGAAACGATGGCTGAACCCCCGGGCACCCTCATCCAGTTGATGCGACGATACCCCCAGGTCGAGCAACATGCCCGTTATCTGGTCCACGCCTGCGGCGCGAACCAGCTCGACCACGCCCGCGAACGTTCCGCGGATGGGAATGAATCGACCCGATGCCACGTCGTTGGCCAGTCGCGCCCGGGCTTCGACCAAGGCGTCGTCGTCCCGATCAATACCAATCACGCGACCGCCTGGCCCGAGCCGCTCGAGAAGCGCCTTCGAGTGACCGGCACCACCAAGGGTTCCGTCCACGTACGTGCCTTCCGGGTCGGTTACGAGTTTTTCGATCACAGAATTACAAAGAACGGGTGCGTGGTAATCGGTGGCATACGCCAGTACCGATTCCGCCGCTCGGTCATCTTCTTCTTTCATTGTCCGGAACCCATGACCCGCTCGGCCAGCTCCTCGGCATCAGCAGGAGCTTCCTCGAGGTAGCGTTCAAACACATCCGGATCCCAGATCTCGATCCGGTCCATGGCACCGATGATGAGCGCCCGGTCACCGATTCCGGCGTATTCCGCCAGCGGCTTCGGAACGGACACGCGTCCCTGGCCGTCAAGCCCGACTTCCTCGGCCCACATGAGGATCATGCGTACGAGATGCCGGGCCTCCTTCCGGTACGTGCTCAGTTCGGCGAGCTCTTCTTCCTTCGTCTTCCACTCATCGAGCGGATAGAGGTAAATGCACTTTTCGAACCCTTTCGTCAGGGTAAACGTCTGCAGGGCATCCGGGCTCAGCGCGTTGCGCATTTTGGCCGGAATGGCGACCCGTCCCTTGCTGTCGACGGAGTATGATGCCTGTCCCTTGAAACGAGCCATGATGGTGGGTGGTGGATGCCGGAAGCACCTGTGGTTGCCGAAAGCGGGAGCGCAGGATGCCGTTGTGCGGACGATATGCGCATGGGAGGTTTCCCCACAATTCCCCACTTTCCACCAAAGGTACACGTTTCGAGTCGAAAGTCAACCCATGACCACCACTGAAATAGCCGTTTTTCCGTGCTCTGACACCGATTTCCGCCTGTCTCGATGTGGATAGCGTGTGCACAGGCGGTGGATAACCCTGATATGAGTATATTAGTACACGTTTACCAGTAGTAAGTGTATATAAATACACATCCTCATGTCACAGACGTTGACCCGCAGACAACAGGCCGCGCTCGACGCGCTCAGCGGGTACGTCTCGGTGCACGGCCGAGCACCTACCTACGCTGAATTGGCGCATCTGCTCGGCGCCCGATCCACCACATCGGCTGTCCGGCTCGTTGACCAACTTGAACGAAAAGGGGTTGTCGAAGTGGATCCCGGGACGGCACGTGGCATCCGGCTGCTGAACGTGGCGTCCGGTGGGGAATCCGTGCCGTCGGTGGGGACCCGGGTCGTCTTTGCGGCCATCGAACCGGGTGGAACGCCGTCCCGGTGGGGATCGGCAGACGACGGATTGTGGGTAGACCGGCATCTGCTTCCAGACCGTGTACAACCGGACCATATGGGACTCATCCGCATTCCGGACGATGCCATGGCGCCGTCGGGCATCCGTACGGGAGACCTGGTTGTCGGTCAGCCCGTGTCGTCATTGACCATCCTGTCCGGCGACCTGGTCATATGTGCCATTGACAGACGGTATACCGTCCGCCGCCTCCGACGGTCGGGAGGCGTGAATGAACTCGTGCCTGACGATGATGCGTGGCCAACGCTGCCTGTCCCACCCGTACCGCTCCTGGGCACGCTGCTGGCACTTCTCCGGCGCTACTGACACGGGACGCAGCGGCTCGAAGTGCCCTATTCGCGATCCACAAGCTTGGACGAGGCCAGGTGGAGTTTCTTCTCCCGGCGTGGCGGCTTGGGCTTACCCATGGAGCCGGTTTCCTCGGCATAGGCCAGGGCCGCCTTCACGAACGATGCGAACAGCGGATGGGGACGCCCCACCGTGCTCTTGTATTCCGGGTGGAACTGGACGCCCACGAACCACCGCTTCTCGGGCAGTTCGACGATCTCCACAAGATCCCGTTTGGGATTCACTCCGGACAGCTTCATGCCATGCTCGGCCAGCTTGTAGCGAAGGGCGTTGTTCAGTTCGTAGCGATGCCGGTGACGCTCTGTGACCTCCGTTTCCCCGTATATCTCTGCTGCGCGGGACCCGGCCACCAGTTCGCAATGGTAGGACCCCAGGCGCATGGTGCCACCTTTCCCGGTAATGGCCTTCTGGTCCTCCATGAGGTCAATTACCGGGTGCTTGGTTGTGGGGTTGAATTCCGTGGAGTGGGCGTCTTTCCAGCCACACACGTTCCGCGCAAATTCCACGACAGCACACTGCATACCCAGGCAGATTCCGAAAAACGGAACGTCATGCTCGCGGGCCCACTTCACGGCTTCCAGCTTGCCGTCAATACCCCGCTCACCGAACCCCGGGGCTACCAGGATACCTGCTACGTTCTCCAGCAATTCCCCGACATTGTCGGCGGTAATGTCATCGGACAGGTACTCCACCGTCTCCACCTGTACGCCGGACCAGGCGCCAGCCAGAATGAAGCTCTCGTTGATGGATTTGTACGCATCCTGGTGCTCGACGTATTTGCCCACCAGCGCAATGCGGACCTTGCCCTTCGGTTCTTTCAACCGGCGGACGAATTCCACCCAGTCATCCATGCGGGGTGAATCCTCGAACCGGCCCTGGAAGTCCTCGTCCAGATGCAGGCGTTCTGCAGCAATGGTATCCAGGCCCTGCTCCCGCATGAGGAGCGGAACCTCGTAAATGGACTCGGCATCCTGCGACGCCACCACCGCGTGGCTGTCCACGTTGCAAAACAAGGCCAGCTTGCGACGTACGTCCGCGTCCAGCGGGCGATCCGTGCGGCACACCAGAATATCGGGCTGCAGACCGAAGGACAGCAGGGTCTTCACGGAATGCTGCGTGGGCTTCGTCTTCACCTCGCCGGCCGCCTCCAGGTAGGGCACCAACGTAAGATGGATGTTCAACGTATTGCGTGACCCCAGTTCATAGCGCAACTGGCGGATGGCCTCCAGGTACGGCTGCCCCTCAATGTCACCCACCGTGCCGCCTATTTCGGTGATGACGACATCATAGTCGCCTGTACCACCGAGTTTCTTCATCCAGTGCTTGATCTCGTCAATGATGTGTGGAACGACCTGTACGGTCTTTCCGAGATACACACCCGCGCGTTCCTTGTTGATGACCTCGAGGTAAATGCGCCCCGTGGTTACATTATTGGCCTGCGACGTAGGCACTCCCAGGAAACGCTCGTAGTGCCCCAGATCCAGATCGGTCTCTGCGCCGTCGTCCGTTACATACACCTCGCCGTGCTCGTACGGGTTCATGGTCCCGGGATCGACATTGATGTACGGGTCGAATTTCTGGATGGTGACGCGAAGGCCACGATCTTCCAGAAGTCGACCGAGTGAGGCACAGATGATGCCTTTTCCAAGTGACGACGTAACGCCGCCGGTGACGAAGATGTACTTGGTCTGCACGGGTCCCGATGGGTAGGTGGAGGCAAACGGGTGGCCACCCGGAAGACCCCTTGGGGAGGAGTCTCTGAGAGGAGGTGCCCGGAAAAAATACGATCCTCAGGGGCGGCGCGCCACCGCAATGAGACCCGTTCCCGTAGCATTCGTCGTGGAGACGTCGAGAAGATTGAGAAGCAGGCTCACCGGAAGGACAGGCATATAGTAGAACGGCAGCAACACCACGAACGCCCACGACCGCCCGAGCAGCAGCATGGGCCACTTGATGGAGAGCGTCCAGGCCAGGGATCCCCAGCGTCCGTATGTGTAATCGATCCGCTCCACGGTCAACCCTGCACGTTCCAGTTTCTCCTTCAGTTCGGTTCGGCCGTAGCCGTCACGCACGTGCTCGCCGATGAAACTCTCGGCGTCGTCTCCGTGGACGTCCGATCCACCCTGGTCGGAAGGGGTATTGATGATGACGGTACCACCCGGGCGCAATACCCGGTGAAAGTGGCCAAAGACCACTTCATCTTCCAGGATGTGCTCCATGACATCCACCGAAAGGATGAGGTCGTACGGACCTGTGGTCTGGAGTTTTGTCAGATCATCGACCGCGAAGGTGGTTCGACTGTCGAGGCCGCTGCGCTCGAACAATACCCGGGCCTCGTCCAGGTAGTCGTCCTTGATATCGACCGCATGGATGCGGACGCCCGGCCAGCGGCGGGCCACCCAGTACGAGAACTGACCGAAGCCGGTACCGGCGTCGAGCATGCGCAACCGGCCGTTGTGCCGGGACATCACCGTCCGCAGGGCCCTGCGGACGAACCACGCACGCAGGAACATGATCTGGAGCAGGCCGAAGAAAACCCTCGTCGCCCGGGGTCGTCCGGCGACAAGCGCTCCGAATCGGTCTTTGATGGGATCGTACTGCATGCTGTCAGGATACGAAGAGGCGAGCGAAGTCGGGCCACGTCGCACGTGAGCGTGCGGCGGCGGCGCCCTGCTGGAGTACAGGAAAGACGCTTGCATCGAGCACACGTTCCAACCCGGCTGTCAGGGCGGCCGGATCGTCGGGTGCTACAACAACCCCGTCCTTTCCATCGCGCACCATGTCCGGCAGGCCTCCTACCGATGTCACGACGACCGGCCGCCCGAACTGGAAAGCGGTCTGCACCACGCCACTCTGTGTGGCATGGCGGTATGGCTGCACAACCACGTCGGCCGCCGAGAAATAGGCACGCACGTCCGCGTCGGGCACATATCCGGGCCGCATGTGGACCCGGTCCGCAAGCCCCAGCCGCGCCACGTGGTCCCGGTAACCCTGTTCATCCTCGTAGAACTCGCCGGCCACCACCAAATGAACGTGTGGCGGCAAATTGGCCAGCGCCTCGATCAATACATCCAGGCCCTTGTAGGCGCGGATGAGACCGAAAAAGAGCAACACGAATGCCCCGTCGGGCAGCGCCAGTCCCACATGGCGCCGGGCGTCCGCCGCGGGCATTGTTTCGCCGAACTGGTCGTATACCGGGTGCGCACGCACTTCCACGCCGCCGGACAGGCCCGGCGCCATATGCCGTATATCGCTGGCCACCGATTCCGACAGCGCCACAACACGGTCCATACGGGTCAACAGCCGCCTCATGAGCAGCTTGCCGAATGGCTGCTTCTCATGCGGTAACGCATTGTGTACCAAGGCCGTACAGCGTATTCCCCGCGCTCTCAGTGACCGAACGGCAGACAGGTGAACGGGCGCGAAGAACGGCATCCAGACCATGAACACCACCTCGGTCACGCCCTCCTCGGTCGCCAAGCGACCGACACGCCGACCGGTCCAGGGCCGCATGGAATCGAGCACACGGTGGGCCGAAGTGCGTGCTGAGTCGGTGGCTGCAGGTCCGTCAACACCGGGCACTTGCTGACTGGTCCCCGGGAACAGGAAAGACGGATACTGGCGGGAGAAAGAGACACCCACGACCCGCCGGCCAGCCTGCGCCACGGCCTCATCGAGCTTTCCCGTGAACTGGGCGATGCCCCCGCGATAGGGAGGGTACGGACCAATGATGAGCAGCGCGCCGGGAGTTTGGCTCTGCGCGGTCATGGCCCTGCAGACGGCGCCGGCAGTTCCTGCGAAACGCCATAGGAATCCGTGCTCTGCATGCGTGGGACCGTGATCATCTCACCGACCAGACCGACTGTGAACATCTGCACACCGACCAGGATGAGCAGCACACCGAGCAGCAGTAGGGGTCGGTCGCCGATCGGTTGCCCGAAATACAGCTTGTCAATCGATATCCAGAGCGAAATCAGGAAGCCACCGAGGAATGAAAGCGTTCCGAAGGTCCCGAAAAAATGCATGGGCCGGGAGGCGAACCGGGTCAGGAAATGGACCGTCAGCAGATCCAGGAACCCTTTCACGAAGCGTTCGAACCCGAATTTGGTCTGTCCGTACTTGCGCGGATGGTGCTGGACCACCTTCTCTGTAATGCGCGTAAAGCCTTCCCAGCTGGCCAACAGCGGGACGTAGCGGTGCATTTCACCGTACAGCCGCACCGACTTCACGACATCGAGCCGGTAGGCCTTCAATCCGCAATTGAAGTCGTGCAAACCGATACCGGATATGCGTCGCGTCACAAAATTGAAGAACCGACTCGGAATGGTCTTCGACAACGGATCATGCCGCTCGCGCTTCCACCCCGACACCAGATCGTACCCTGTCTCCAGGAGCGCAATGAGCCCGGGAATCTCGGCCGGGTCATCCTGCAGGTCGGCATCCATGGTAATCACATACCGACCCGTGGCCCGCTCGAAGCCTGCAGCCAGTGCCGCCGACTTGCCGTAATTGCGACGGAACCGGACACCACGGAACCGGGGGTCGCGTTCGTGCATGGACTCGATCACTTCCCAGGAATCGTCCCGCGAGCCATCGTCCACAAACCAGACGGCAAACCGGAAGCCCGCCCCGTCGCACACACTTCGGATGCGGTCTGTCAGTTCCGGGAGGGAGTCTTCCTCGTCGAGAACCGGGACCACGATGGTGAGGTCCGTCTCGTACATGTCAGGTATCGATGGTGGCGTACTTGGCATTACGCTCAATGAACTTGCGCCGCGGTTCCACGGCATCGCCCATGAGCGTCGAGAAAATACGGTCCGCAGCAGCCGCGTCGTCAATCGTGACGCGTTGCAACATGCGTGTCGATGGGTCCATGGTCGTCTCCCAGAGCTGGTCCGGGTTCATTTCACCGAGACCCTTGTAGCGCTGGATGCTGACCTTCTGGCGGCTTTCACCGCCGAATTCCGTCACGTAAGCCTTGAGCTGCTCGTCCGTCCAGGCGTAGGCTTCCTTGTTGCCTCGCTTGGCCTTGTACAGCGGCGGCTGGGCAATGTAGACGTAACCGCGCTCCACCAGTATCCGCATTTGCCGGTACAGGAACGTGAGCAGCAGCGTCCGGATGTGGGCGCCGTCCACGTCGGCATCGGTCATGACGATGATCTTGTGATAGCGCAGCTTGTCGGGGTCGAAGCCCTCGTCGCCTTCCGACGTATTCAAGCCTGTTCCAAGCGCCGTCACGATGTTCTTTATTTCCTCGTTCGCCAGCACCTTGTCCAGACGCGCTTTTTCGACGTTCAGGATTTTTCCGCGCAAGGGCAGGATGGCCTGGAAGTGGCGATCCCGGGCCTGCTTGGCAGAACCACCGGCTGAGTCACCCTCGACCAGGTAGACTTCGCAGTCGGCAGGATTCCGGGACGAGCAGTCGGCCAGCTTGCCGGGCAGTCCGCCACTGCCGAACGCGCTCTTGCGCTGCACCAGCTCGCGGGCGCGACGGGCTGCATACCGGGCCTGGGCGGCGAGCACGACCTTGTCAACGATTCGGCGGGCTTCCTTCGGGTGGTCATCCAGCCATTCGGACAGCCGGTTGCCGACGAGGGACTCCACGAGCCCCTGTACATCCGAGTTACCCAGTTTGGTCTTGGTCTGTCCTTCGAACTGAGGCTCTGCAACCTTCACCGACAGCACGACCGTAATGCCTTCCCGGAAATCATCGCCGGAAAGGTCGACTTTTACATTCTTGAGGAGGTTGTTCTTGTCGGCATAGCCTTTCAGCGTCCGCGTCAATGCGCGCCGGAAACCCGATACGTGGGTACCGCCCTCGTGCGTGTTGATGTTGTTGACGAACGAGAGCACGTTTTCGGCATAGCCACTGTTGTACCGCATGGCCAACTCCACGGGCACTTCGGCGTCTTCGTCCGAAATGTAGATGGTCTCCTCATGGATGGGCGTCCGGGCCTCATCCAAATAGGCAACGAACTCCACGATTCCGTGCTCGAAGTGGAATTCATCGCTGATTTCCTCTTCCGGGTCGCGCAAATCGGCGATTCGAATGGTGACCTGGTTGTTCAGGTAGGCCAGTTCGCGCAGCCGGTCGGCCAGCGTGTCGTACCGGAACTCGGTCGACATGAAGATGGAATCATCGGGGTAGAACGTGACCATCGTACCCGTGGACTCATCCTCTTCCATGGGGCGTACAGCATGGACAGGCCCCTGGGGGTGCCCGATCACGTATTCCTGCTCCCACACAAATCCATCACGCCGAACGGTGGCTACCAGCTTCTTCGACAACGCGTTTACGCACGAAACGCCCACGCCGTGCAGACCACCGGACACTTTGTAGCTGTCCTTATCGAACTTGCCACCCGCGTGAAGGACGGTCATGACCACTTCGAGGGCCGACCGCTTTTCACCGGGGTGCTCTTCGACCGGAATACCACGCCCGTTGTCGATGACCGTTACCGACCCATCCGGGTTGATGGATACCGTGATATCATCGCAATACCCGCCGAGGGCTTCGTCAATTGAGTTGTCGACCACCTCGTAGACCAGGTGGTGCAGACCACGACTACCCACGTCGCCGATGTACATGGCGGGACGTTTCCGGACAGCCTCCAGTCCTTCCAGGACCTGGATGTTGGACGCGCCATACTGCTTGGGAGGCAACGGCACGCTCGGATCGTTGACGATCGGATCGGGAGTGTTGGAATCAGGCTGGGTGGAATCGGACATATGGTGCGATTTCTGGACGATGGTTCGTGCCCTGCGGACACGTCGGGACATCCATCAAAATACGAAATCCAACGCCGTCATCCCACTTATCGTCTACGCTCAGGGAATGATGAGGACGTCCCCCGCCCGATCGCCCGGGTACAGCCCGGAAATACCCCCTTCTTCCGCCCGCAAGGCCGCCACGACGGTTGCCAGGAAGTGGCGTCGGCGTACGGGTGGCAAGGCATCAAGACGCGCCGACGCGGCAAACGGATGCCATGCCCGGAGCGTGAGTTCAGGAAGATCCAGCATGAACGGTCCGGGATCGAGAGATGTCGGCACAACGAGCATGGCGCCGGTATGGTACCCGTCGTCATTGATGGCATACCGCACTTCTGGCTCCACGGCGCGGGCGTCCGGTACGACCATGATGCGACCACGTTCAGCAGGATACAGCCTTCCGTCGCGGCGTTGGAAGCGCACCTCCGACGGCTCGGTCAGCCCCGGAAGCCGGTTCATGTAGACGCCCCTGGATTCCCAGTCCAGTCGGACATTTTCCATGACCGCATGCCAATCGCCCGGAAGTCGATCGCCGGTCATGGGATGCAGGCCTACGAAGATCGCTTCCGGTGGCCGGTCATACCGCCCGTATCCACCCGGGAACATGGTATCGACCATCAAATTGCGGCATTCCTCAAAGCTGGACCCCCATGCGAACGCGTGGTCGCGACAGGGCTGCATGGAAACCTGGTAGGCATTCAGGATGACGGTCGAACCTGTTTCCGGATACGAGAACGGGCGCCGGACAGAAAAGTGGTTTCCGTCCACGGCCGTGATACGTACGGACCTGGCTCTGGCAAGGCCGGATTCCGGCCGCATCGAGTGGACGCCCGCATCCCACTCGAATTGGCGAATGCTCCGCCCGGATGCATCCAGAAAGTCCACCCGGGAGGACGTATTGGTCCAAATGGTCAGTTTTCCCAGCGGCTGGACATCTCCTGCATAATGGACGATACCCTCTCCGAACGGGGTCTCCCGGCGAAGCCGGATGTACAGGGCTCCCTTCATGGTCCCGCCCGTTGCGAACAGGGAATCGTTCCGAAGCACGATGTCACGAACGTTCTGGGAGGAGATCACCGAATGGACCGTCGGAATGACCGGGTCCGGATTGAGCGCGACCGCGAACGGCGTTCCGATGGAAACATTGGGCAGATTCCGTACATCGACCCCAGGTGGTGGTGGCGCTGAGAACATCCGGCGCGCCGACTTGAGTTTTCCCCCGTTTTCCCGGCATAACACGAACACGGTCGTCGGCTCCGTCACGGTCACTTGCACATCGACCTCGAAGGACGTCCACGGTCCGCCATCCGGAGGGGGGTCCACGTCCGTTGTTTCGTCGGCCATCATCCAGGATACCGATGCCAGCCCTGCGTCCGCTGGTGAGGCACACGCGATGGTCACGCGCTCACGTCGTCCGGCTGCTCCCATGGATTCCCCACCCGAGATACGGGCTGTCAGCGCCGTTACGGATGGAAAGTCGATGGTCGAGTCCGGCCTGGCCGTGTCGTCTTCCTGAATCGGGCCTGGATCGCTTCGCTCAATGGGAAGCGGGTCTGGACCCGTTACCGCGCCACAGCCAGCGGCGGAGGCGGACACCAGGATCCAGAACAGTATGTGCATCGGAATGCGTCTCATGAGTCCCCGACAGGCAATGCATGGGAGGCAGGCACGCCCGCCTTCAGGTTCACCGGCGCCTGATCGAGCTGTCGTAACGTAAACAGCACTTCCCGCATGAACCAGGACTGCTCCGGCGTGGACAATGCCAGGAACTGCGGCCCCGGTTCAAAGGGAAAGAAGGCCCGGAACAGGGCGCGCGACAGGTCGACGGCGTGGAACGAAGGGGGCTCGGATACGGGCAACCGGACGATTGCGCCCCGTACAAGGTGGGGCTCCACGTACCGATACGAAATGGACACGTTCGAAACATCGTCCGGCAGCAGGTACGCGAATGGATCACGAGGCCACACGCGTCCATCATCGTACAGATAGGACGTCGCCGAGACAGGCGTCGCCGATGGCAGGATATACACAGGCATCCCGGCATCTGAAAACCGTGACCGAGCGTCCTGGATGGCGTCGAACCAATCCACACCGAGGATCACCCCGTTCAGTGAATGGGCCGTCACCGGTACGCCGGTCATCGCCGATTCCAGCCGCATGTACGCCCGGAGGCCATCCTGGCCGACCGGAAACAGGGTCTCGACCAGCAGGTCAATGCACGACTCCATGGAATGCCCCCACGCCGCGACCCATTCCCGGCATGGCGCCTTCGGAATGGAAGCGGCCATCAGGATCTGACTGCCGCTCTCGGGTTTCCTGAACGGGATCCGGCGTTCAAACCGGCTGTCGTCGACGGCACGTACCACAAGCTGCTCAACACCGTCCGGGATGTCCTCCATCGGTATGGAGAGTGTTGGAAATGTACCCTGCGACTCCAGGAGGATCATTCCTGTGGCATCCATAAATGTAACTTTGGAAGTTACATTTGTCAGAACGTGCAGTTTGGCGTTTTCCCGTGCCAAGCCCGAAAGGGAGAGTGTGACGGTTCCGAACGGGCTGGAGCCCTGGACCTGCAACGAATAATTCCGGGCCGCTCCATTTCCGACCATGATGAGTGAGTCGTTCCGGATGGATGCCCGGGCGATGTTATCGGATGGCCGATTGATGGACACCGTTGCAGCGCTTGTCAGTAATGAAGCCAGCGGCATGCCAACCTCCTGATGGACCTGCAGAAGAGGCATGTCGGGACGCGGCGTAACGGCCATCGGTGGCTGCGCATCCAGGTTGACCGTCCTGGACGGATACACGCCGCCTCCCGAGTCCAGACACATGATGTACGTGGAAATCCTGCGGTCAACCGCTATGGTGCGCTCCCCTTCCCAAACCGACGAGACGCCCACGACGGCCTGGTCAACCGGACCATGGAAGCCATACCACCGCACGTCCGTGATATGCGTCCCCGGCGCTGCCTGACATCGGGCTGAGAGCGTGGTTTCATAGCCATATGGACCGGTGATGGCCGACGCCCGGAAGATGACGTATGGTGCTGTGTTGACAGGACCATCCGACGGCGGGACGTCCACGTCCGGTGTGTCCGTGCTGTCCACAACCGGCAACGGGCTGGTCGGGGCGCTGCAGCCGGTAGCCCACGCGACCGCAAGGATCACGACGAATACGCGCAGGAAACTATGGGCAACGGAATACCACATGGGCAGGCAACATAGCCCTGCGTGTCGCTGCGCGCGTGTACCGGAAGTAACGTTCCAGTGCCAGGGTGCGAGCGCCGGAATGCCAGATACAAGGCGTTTCGCCGCCGCACCGGGCTGTGCTCGGGTTTAGAAGGCTGTTGAAGAACTCGGGGTTAGACTTCCAGGTACCGCATGAATTCCTGGACCCGGTCCAGGAGGTCTTCAGAGTCTTCTTCCTCGCCGAACGCTGCCACCACGTGGTAGCCGTTGTGCTCCAGCATGTGGCGCACCCGAGCGGCATCGCGCACGTTCAATTTGAGGGTGATGCCCACGCGTTCATCGGCCATGGCTTCCGTAGCCAGGGACAATACGCGGATATCATTCTGCTCAATGAGATACAGGATCTTGGACAGGGCCAGGTCGCGCTTTTCGACTTCGAGGGCCAGGATGGCACCGCTGGCCTGTGTGGCCAGCATGCGGGCGAACCGCTCGAACAGGTCATGGCGTCGTACCAGACCGACGTATGTCAGGTCGTGGTCCACCACAGGGACCGTTGTCAGGTCATGATCCATGACCACCTTCGTGATCTCGAACACATGATCGGTCACGGAAACGTTCACAGGGGCGCCGCCCAGCAGTGTGGCCACGGGGGCATCGGGCCCGGAGGAGTTCAACATTTCCTCCTCGGACAAGAGCCCGACCAATGTGCCGGCGGAGTCGACCACCGGCAGGTGCCGGACACGCAGCTCCATCATGAGTCCGAGCGCGTACTCGACGGTATCGCCCGGCTTCAGGGGGGGAGTCGTGTTGCTGATGAGTGTTTCCACGGTCATGGCTGGTAATCTACATCTTGGAAACAGCAATCGCTGTGCCGTTTCCCGTGCTCAGGCCCAAAAAGTCAGAAATCCTTGCCAACGGTCTTCATTCAGCACTGAACGGCTCTTCCAACAGGGCTCCAGGTGTGCAGGATGGGGGCCGACGACCGGACAAACTGTCCTGTCAGGCGGCACCCTCTTCCTGGACCGGTCGCAGATCCTTGTAGCGGGCCACCAGCAAATCCAGGTCCTGAACGAACTTCGGGGCCACCCGGAAATGCATCCGTACCACGGCGTGGACGTCTTCGTCGTACTCGGTCCCGGCGTACAGATAGGCCTCATCGAGGATATCGGCCACAGCGCGGATGTGGGCAATGGCCGACTGATCGGTGACCGGCAGAATTACTGTGCGCTCCTCGAAGTCAGCCTCCATCACCGCAATAAGCTTCTGGCCCAACTCCGAGAGCCCGATACCGCGGAGCGCCGAGACAAACGCCGCTTCGGGATAGTCTTCCTTGAGCGCCTGGAGGACATCGCTCTCCTCCATGGCATCGATCTTGTTGAATACCAGCAACGTCGGCTTTCCGTCGGCTTCCAGCTCCTTGAGCGTTTCCTCAACCACCTTGCGTTGCTCTTCGAAGCGCGGATGCGTGGCATCCATCACATGGATGAGCACATCCGACTCGCGCACTTCATCCAAGGTACTCTTGAAGCTCTCAATGAGTTTATGCGGCAACTTGCGGATGAACCCTACCGTGTCGGACAGCAGGATGGTTTTGTTTCCGGCAACGTTTACGGTCCGCGTGGTGGCATCGAGCGTTGCGAACAGGCGGTTTTCTGCCAGGACACCCGCATCCGTGGCGAGGGCGTTCATGAGCGTGGACTTGCCGGCGTTCGTGTAGCCGACGAGCGACACGCGGGTGTACTCGCCGCGGCCCTTGCGCTGCGTGGTGCGTTGCTGGTCAATCTTGACCATCCGCTCCTTCAGCGTTGATATCCGCTGTCCGATGAGGCGTCGGTCGGTTTCGATCTGGGTTTCACCAGGGCCCTTCGTTCCGATTCCACCCTTCTGGCGTGAAAGGTGCGTCCATTGACGGGTAAGCCGTGTACTCAGGTATTCCAGCTGCGCCAGCTCCACCTGTGTTTTGGCGACGGCCGTGCGGGCATTCCGGGCAAAAATATCCAGGATGAGGGCCGACCGGTCCAGCAGCTTGCATCCCAGCGTGCGTTCCAGGTTACGCATCTGGATGGCCGTGAGGTCATCATCGAAGATCACAAGATCCGATCCGCGCTCCTCGACAATGTCGTTCAGCTCGGCCACCTTGCCTTTGCCGATGTAGGAAGAGCTGTTCACGGTGGTCAACTGCTGTGTCAACCGGTCCGTGACGTCTGCCCCGGCCGTATCGGCCAGCAGTTCAAGTTCATTCAGGGAGTCTTCCACATCCCACCGGGACTCGCCCGGCTTGATGACTCCCACCAGCACCGCCGATTCGCGGCGTTCGGTCTTCGTTGTGTACAAGCTCAGATATACCTGATCAATTTCGGTTTTCCATGGCCCTGTGGCCGACAGGATGCGGGGCCGGAGTCTCCGTACGGGCCTCCAGCTTCGAGCGGACTATTCTGCGGAACCGGTCCGCGTAGAGGAGGGGCACCGGTACCTGCAAACGGCATCGTTCGCCCAGGAAGTCCTCGTACATGAACACGAAGTGGATCCGCCGCCCTTCGTCAACTTCGAACCAGTCCGATATCTGCCCCCAGCCCGTTGCCTCGCCGGTACGGCCGGCTTCCGGAATGATCCCGTATTCCGTCACAATGACGCTCGATGAGAGGACCACGGAGGTGAACCAGAGCGCGCCGCCCAGGATGTACCCCAGGAACACGCTCGGACCCAGTACGGGCGCTGCATTCTGGGCAAATACCAGGAACACGGCCACGATTCCCATGAACAACGTGGGCCAGACGGGCAACCCGCCCAGTTTACCGGCACGCCACACCATCCGGACCCCGCGAATGCGCAGGCGGTGTGCCACTGTCATGGCCAGAAGGAGCGTCGTAACACCCACAAAAGCCAGCACCAGCACGGTATGGACGGTTGTCATCAAGAAGGAGCGCTTTCCGGTCGCCAACGACGGGCGACCACCATTTCGAGGAGCATACAAACCAACGCCAGGGCCAAAAAGACGTTCCAGAGCTCGATTCCGGTACGTGCCGCTTCCAGCGATGCGCCGGCCGATGCCCCACCTGCCAGACCAAAGTCCAGCACCTGTACGTCTCCTCCGGTGAGGGACGCCAGATGCGCACGGGCATCCTCCCTGTCAGCGGGGGCCAGCATGGATTCAGCAGGGTCGGGGTGCACCACGAAGCGGCGGGCCACACGATCGCCGGATGCCACGTCGAACACGCCCGGCTCGAAGAAGGACCCCGTCACGTCCAGGAGCGTCGCCCCCAGTACGGTGCGCTGCGCGGGCAGGGTTTCGCGTCCGGATCGGTCACGGATGACGTATCCGGTATCACTGTCGTCCGCCGCCACCCGGATTTGTGCCGATTCACCGGCGGTCAGGTTTTCGCCCGCGACCGATCCGGACGCAGACAGGTAATACAAGGACCGGTACAGGATGGGCACGAACAGTCCCCGTACCGGAAAATCGCTCCATCGCACATTGGCCTCCACAGCCATGAGCAGCGCCAGGCCGGATCCCGCGCGGAGCTCCTGCATGAAGGGTGAACCACTGGTAAGTCCAATCACCGTCTGCTCGTCGGCACCACCCGCACGGTACTGGATGGACCGGAGGATGGCTGGCTGTTCGAGCACCGGACGCTCCCCGTCCGGATCGGGGGCAAACATGCCTTCGAACAGCGGGTGGTCGACGTCGACCTGCGAAAAGGCCCCGGCCGATGCCGTTGTTTCACCTTCTCCCGTGCTGACCCCTTCAATACCCAGAATGGACCCACCGCCGAGCGCTGCAAGCAGGGCATTCCAGTCCTGGAGCAGCATGTCGTCCGAAGGGAACATGAGCAAACCGCCTCCGGCTGTGACGTACTCCACGATGGCGCCCCGCTCTCCGGACGATAAATCGGTGACACCGTCCAGGATGACGGTGTCATATCCTCCCAGGGAGGTGGCTCCCAGCTGGTTCTCGGGCGTCACATCGGTCCGGAACCGAACCCGATTTCCCGTCAGGGATTCCGACAGGGCCAGTTCCAGGAATCTGGATCGCCCCCCTGAGACGAGCAGAATGCTTCGTTCGACCGGTACATTGACGGTGAACCTGCGTCCGTTGTCGAATGGGTACAGCGGGTCGTCCGTCTCAATGCGTCCTGCAAGCCACCCAGTCCGGCGCGGCGTGATCTGGAACGTGGCAACGGATGTGCCACCCGCCGGAATATCGACGGTCGTCTGAGCCAACCGCTCCTCTTCGAGGAAAACGGACACCACCAGCCCTTCGGCTGCCGTGTCCCCGCCGTTGTACAAGGTGGCCTGGAGTGAAAGGGGTTGTCCTTCGGCAATGATCTGGCTCACGACCTGCACGTCCCGGACTGCCAGGTTGGGTTGGGTCTGGGTCCCGACCGGTACCAACACCGTGGCCACACCCGGCGCATCGACGGCCAACGAGTCGGAGAGCGTGGATGCTTGACCATCGGTCACAACATAGAGTGACTTGTTGAGCGTGGGGCGCTCGGCCAGTGCCGCTGCCGCGCGGCGCATGCCGTCGGTGACACGTGCGCTGCCGGCAGCCGGGGCAATCTGCTGGAGGGCCTGAAGGGCGTCCGCGCCACGCCGATACGCTACCGGCGCTGTGTCGGGCCCCTGGACAGGTACCAGGAATACCTCGTCGCCATCGTCCATATCGGAAATGAGGGCCTCGGCAATGGTGATGGCCTGGTCCATATAGGCCCCCCCAGCATCGCGCAGGGTCATGGACGTGGAATTGTCGATGACGATCGCCACACTCGTTTCTCCCCGTCCCAGATTTCCGGCCAGTGCGCCTTCCAGGGTCGGTCGGGCAAATGACAGCACCAGGCAGGCAATGGCAAGCGTCCGGAGCGCCAACAGCAACCACTGTTTGATTCGGACACGCTGCATGGTGCTCTTCTGGAGCTCCTGCAAGAAGGCAAGACTCGAGAAGTTCACCCGCTGCGGCCGCCTGAAATTGAACAGGTGGATGACGAGTGGGATGGCCGCGGCCATGAGGCCCAGCAGAAAAAGCGGATTCAGGAATGTCATGGCTGCCTGCTACGACCCACGCAGCCGTGCGTTTCGCACAAAGCGCGGATGGACCGCTCCCCAACACGATTTTAACCCGTTGTCCGGCATCATCCCGGTACCCTGGGCGTATGCACGGATTCGAAATCAAGACAATACCGTGTCCGACTCCCCCGTCCTGAGCTCTCCCGATACCGAAGCAGGAACTGCCCCGTCCGGTCGTGCCATTGTCGTGCGTGGTGCCCGGCAGCACAACCTGAAGGGCATAGATGTGGACTTGCCGCGTGGCAAGCTCATCGTGGTCACGGGTCCGTCCGGATCCGGCAAGTCGTCCCTTGCCTTCGATACCATTTACGCAGAGGGACAGCGCCGGTACGTGGAATCGCTGAGTTCGTACGCCCGCCAGTTCCTGGAGCGGATGGACAAGCCCGACGCCGACATCATTACGGGCCTGGCGCCGGCCATTGCCATTGAACAGAAAACGGTTTCGAAGAACCCGCGGTCGACGGTCGCCACGCAGACGGAGATCTACGACCACTTGCGGCTCCTGTTCGCCCGTATCGGCACCACCATTTCCCCGGTTTCAGGCGAGCCGGTGTCCAAGGACTCCCCTCGGTCCGTGGCACGCGACATTCTAACGGAATACGATGAGGGCGCCCGGTTCTACCTCTGCTTCGCGCTTCCCGACCGCCGCAATGTGCCGGTATCACAGGAGTTGGCCGCCCTCAGGAAGCGGGGCTTTTTCAGGATCCTGGCACTTCCGACGGCAAAACAGGCAGCGAAGGGGAAACCGGAGACTCTCATTGACCTGAACGAGACCGATCCGGACTCCGTGCGCATTGCCCGCGAACGCCTGTTGGTGGTCGTCGACCGGCTGGCTGTGCGGCGCGAGGAGTCCGTGGAGTCGCGCATGGCCGATTCCGTGGAGCAGGCGTTTTCGGAGGGCGGCGGTCGCTGCCTCATCCTGGAGCCCGGACTCGCGCGCCGCCGCGACTTCAGCCAGCATTTCGAGCGCGACGGGATGGCATTCGTTGAGCCATCGCCCCACCTGTTCTCCTTCAATTCCCCTATCGGTGCGTGTCCCACGTGCCAAGGATTCGGGAAAACGGCGGGCATTGATCCCGATCTGGTCATTCCGAACCCGGAGTTGTCCATCCGGCAGGGAGCGGTCGCGCCATTCCGGACCGATTCCTGGAGCGGCCACTTCCGCGCCCTCATCCGCGTTGCGGCCGATGAGCGCATGAACATCGACGTTCCGTACGCGGACCTGTCCGCCGCCGAAAAAGAGCTTGTATGGGAAGGAAAGGCCGATTACATAGGCATCAACGGATTTTTCAGGTATCTGGAGTCCAAAAAGTACAAGATGCACTACCGGATTTACCATGCCCGGTTCAGGGGTTATTCGCCCTGCCCGGATTGCCATGGATACAGGGTCCGGAAGCAAGCACTCTACGTGCAGGTTGGCGGACACCATATTGGTCAACTCTGCGAACTCACGACGGCGGATGCGCGGGAATTTTTCGACGGACTCCTGCTGCGGCCGCATGAAGAGGCGGTCGCCGGACGCATCCTGGAGGAATTGCGCAAGCGCCTGCGCTACCTGGTCGATGTCGGCCTCGATTACCTGTCGCTGGACCGGTTGTCCCAGACGTTGTCGGGCGGGGAAAGCCAGCGAATAAACCTGGCCACATCCCTTGGGTCATCGCTGGTGGGCAGCCTGTACGTGCTGGATGAACCGTCGATTGGCCTGCACCCACGCGACACGGACCGGCTCATCCGCATCCTGGAGCACCTCCGGGACATCGGAAACACCGTCCTTGTGGTGGAGCATGAGGCCGACATGATGCGCCGTGCTGACTACATCGTCGATATGGGGCCTGGAGCCGGGCGACATGGCGGGCACATTGTGGCGCGGGGCCCGCTGGAGGACATTCTTGCGTCGGAGCCCAGTCTGACGGGCGCGTACCTGTCGGGACGCAAGCAGATTCCGCTTCCGGAGACCCGTCGCAGCGTGAATCCGAAGGATGTCATTACGATCGAGAACGCACGTGAACACAACCTGAAGCGGTTCGACGTGCGTATTCCGCTGGGCATGATCGTGTGCGTCACCGGCGTGTCGGGATCGGGAAAGTCGACGCTCGTGCACGATACACTGTACCAGGGCCTGGCCAAACTGAAGGGTACCGCTTCCGGCGATGAGCGTGTGGGTCGGCACAATGCCATCCGTGGACATCAACTCATAGACCACATCGAGATGGTGGATCAGACGCCCATTGGCCGGTCACCCCGCTCGAATCCTGCAACCTACGTGAAGGCGTTCGATGCCATCCGCCAGCTGTTTGCGGACACGTACCAGGCGCGAATCCGCGGGTACAAGCCCGGCTATTTCTCGTTCAACGTCCCCGGTGGACGGTGTGAGACCTGCCAGGGAGAAGGCGTGGTCAAGATCGAAATGCAGTTCCTGGCCGACCTCTACCTTGAGTGCGAAGCCTGCAAGGGAAAGCGCTACAAACAGGACGTGCTGGAAATCCGGTACAAGGGGAAGAGCATTGCCGACATCCTGGACATGACCATTGAGGATGCCGTGGCATTTTTCGAGGACGATACCTCGCTGCAGCGCAAGTTGCAGGTTCTGTGCGACATCGGACTGGGGTACCTGAGCCTCGGACAGCCGTCGAATACGCTGTCGGGTGGTGAGGCCCAACGTATAAAACTGGGGGCGCACATGGGAAAAACCACGCGTGACCGTACCCTGTACGTGTTCGACGAACCCACGACCGGGCTTCACTTCGACGACATCCACAAGCTGCTGGCTGCCTTCCAGGCGCTCGTCGAAAACGGTCATTCCGTACTGGTCGTGGAGCACAACCTGGATGTGATCAAGTGTGCGGACCATGTTATTGATCTTGGCCCCGAAGGAGGCGTGCGCGGCGGGTTCGTCGTTGCCGAGGGCACGCCCGAAGAAGTGGCTGCGGTTGAAGGAAGTCACACCGGCCGTTTTCTGCGTCCGTTGTTGGTATCATAAGCCATGCAGACGCGCCCCCGAAAACGGATTGCCCTGTTTACAGGTGCCTACAACCACATTGCCGACGGCGTCTCGCTGACGTTGAACCGGTTGGTCGCCTATCTGCTCGAACAAGGAGCCGAGGTGCTCGTTTTTGCCCCCAGCATCGACGTGCCGGCCATCGAGCATGCGGGGCGCCTGGAGGTGTTACCGTCCATTGCCATGCCGGGCAGGCCGGAGTACCGCATTTCGACCGGAGTCTCGGCGGAAAACCAGTCTGCACTGGAAGCATTCGACCCGACCATCGTGCACCTGGCGACACCCGATGTCGCGGGCGTCCAGGCACTGGCGTGGGCACAGTCCCGCGGCCGACCCATCGTGGCGTCGTACCACACCCATTTCAGTTCCTATCTGGGATTCTATCGCATGCGCCGGCTGGAGCAGGTCATGTGGGCATTCCTGAGGTGGTTCTACCGACATTGCGAGCACATCTACGTACCAACGCCATCTATGGCGGAAGTCCTTGTCTCGCATGGCATTGAGGATGGCCTGGAATTGTGGCCACGTGGTGTCGATGCGTCTGTTTTCAATCCGGAGCGGCGCTCGACGGCATTCCGTCAGCGTCACGGCTTCCAGGAGGATGATGTGGTGGTCAGTTTCATCAGCCGTCTCGTGATCGAAAAAGGACTCGATATCTACGCGGACGTACTGGCACAGCTGCAACAGGAGGGACGGCGCGTCCGCGCGTTGGTGGTGGGGGATGGTCCGGCCTGCGCACTCATCCGGGATCGGCTTCCCATGGCCGTTTTCGCCGGCCACCTGAGCGGGGAGGAATTGGCCACCGCCTATGCATCGTCCGACGTGTTCCTGTTTCCCAGCGAAACGGAGACGTTCGGAAACGTCACGCTCGAGGCCATGGCATCGGGTGTGCCGACGGTATGTGCCGATGCCACTGGCTCGAACTCATTGGTCGTGGATGGCCGGACGGGGTTCCTTGTGCCCGCTCGCGACGTGGCGGCGTTCACTGATTGCGTCCGGTCGCTGGTCGATGATCCTGACCTGCGTGCCCGCATGGGTAAGGAGGCGCTTGCAGAGGCGCTGACCTACACCTGGCCCATCATTCTGGGCAGGATTGACAGGTATTACGACTCGATCCTGGAGGGACGGTCATGAGCACGCGCATCCTGTTCGTGACACATTCGTTTCCGCCGCCTGACCGGCCATTGGCCAGTGTCGGTGGCATGCAGCGCGTGGCATTCGAACTCGATGCCGCTCTGAAAGACAAGGCGACGGGACGCACGCCAACCACGGCCGATTTTCAATACGGAGTGCGCGCGCTGGTTTCCAGCTGGCGGTGGGTGCACCTGAAGGCGGGTCCGTTCCTGCTCGGAACGTGGTGGCTGCTCTGGCGGCGGGCGCGGCGGCAGGACCTGGACGTGATCCTTTTTTCCAGCATGGTGACGGCCGCGCTGGCCGTACCATTGGCGGGTCTGTTCCGCCGAAAGGGCATCCGGACGGCGGCCATTGTGCACGGCCAGGATGTGACCAAGCCCGTAGCGGCCTACCAGCGGTTCGTTCCGCGGGTTTTCCGTGCGCTGGACGTTGTCATGCCCGTCAGCGGCGCCACGGGCGAGGCCTGTATAGAGCGGGGCCTGGCGCCTGAAAAGGTCGCTGTGGTACACAATGGGGTCGACGTTGAACGGTTTGACCGACTGTTGACCCGGCTTGAGGCGGCGCCCACACGCATTGCACACGAGCGCACGGCGCTCGGCGCTGGGACACTGTTGCTGTGCAGCGTCGGGCGGCAGGTGCGGCGCAAGGGATTTGCCTGGTTCATCCGCTCGGTCATGCCGACGCTCCCCGCACACGTTCACTACTGGCTGGGAGGGGACGGACCGGAGCGGGAGGATATCCTGGCAGCCATCGAGGAAACCGGACTGGCGGACCGGGTACGCCTGTTGGGTCGCCTGTCCGAAGAGGAGCTCGTGGACCTCTACCGGTCGTCTGATCTGTTCATTATGCCGAATATTCCCGTTCCGGGAGACATGGAGGGCTTCGGTATTGTCATGCTGGAAGCCGGTCTTACGCGGCTGCCGACGGTCGCCGCGCGGTTGGAGGGTATCCGGGAAGTGGTAACTCCAGGAGAAAACGGCTACTTCGTGGAGTCGGGGGACAAGGAAGGGTTCACGTCGCGCATTTTGGCGCTCGATGCCGATCGAGGTGCACTGGACGCACTTTCAATGCGTACCGAGGCCCATGTTCGCCGGACGTTCAGCTGGCCCGCAGTGGCCGAAAACTACCTCAGGACCCTGATCGTACTTCCAGCCACTGAAGGAGCGCCGGAAGGAAAAGGAGCGCCGCTGCAAGGGTAGAACCGATGCCGACAACGGCCAGGCTTCCTATCGATTCCAGCCCGGGATGAAAGCTGAGCAGGAGCCCTGCAAACCCGACCATGGTGGTAAGCGACCCCATCGCCACGTGTTCGCCTGTCGACCGTAGCACGCGCAGGATGGACCCGGGACCCTCCTCCCGGTACCGATGCACCAGGTGCACGCCGGCATCGTTCCCGATGCCCAGGACAGCCGGCAATACGATGAGGTTGTAGAAATTGAGCTGGGCCTGCATGAGCTCCATGATGAGCAGCATCCACAATACGCCTACAACCAGTGGCAAGAGGGCCAAGAGCGTCCAGCGCACGGACCCGAAGTTGATGAACATGAGCAGCACCACGATCAGGAAGGTTGCCAGGATCATCCACGGAGCCTCTGACTGCATGAGTGACAACATGTCGGCCGCCACCAGGGAGGTAGAGCCTGCGTGGTATTCCCGGCCGTCAGCCGTCACAATGGTGCCTACGTCTTCGGAGAACGCCATGCTCTGGCGTCCGTCGGACAGGCCCACACTCGGATAAATGATGACAAAGTTGCCCAGCTCGCCCGTCTTTGACGTGAACTGCTTGCGCAGGAACTCGGGGACCTCCTCAAACGCAATGGGCTCGCGCGTCTGCGCCGCCAGCCGCAGACGCTCCACATCCTGGGACTCCTCCTCCTCAATGAACGGATCGGCAAGCATCTCCCGGATCACCGCCAATCGTTCCAGGCGGCGGGCTTGGGCGGCGGCGGTCATCGGGAAACGATCCTGAAGCGACTCCACACGCCGGATGGTTGGAGAGAGGGAGTCGGCCTCCATGTGCCGGTTAATGGCCTCGACGACGGCCGGGACTTCCGAGGGATCGTCCACAACCACGTAGGCTGGATTCCGACGGCGGCGGTCGTTGTATACCTCTCGAACAATCTCGCGACGGGCCTCATACTCGTCATACGTAGGCTCGAGTTCGCCAAAGCGGTATTCGAAGCCGACGCGGGACACGAATCCAAGGGCCAGAACCACGGCGAACACACTGCCAATCAGCACCGTCCGGTACGCCGGATACAGCGCCCGCCCATCTGCCCGGTTGGGTACCGTTGCGCGATCGGAAGAGGACAGATTCAGCAGGTGAAACCGTTCGAAGATGGACAGCAATGCCGGAAGCACGACGAGCATTGAGAGGAGCGCGAATACGATGCCCGTCCCGGCCATGAAGCCGAACTGCGAAAAGCCTCGGAAATCGGCCACAACCAGCACGTACAGGGCCAGAGCCGTCGTCATTGCCCCTATCGTGATGGCCTGACCGGTACTCTGGAACGTGATTTCGATGGCAGCCGCCACGGACCGCCCCATGGCTCGTTCTTCCGAGTACCGGCCGTAAAAGTGGATCCCGAAGTCGATTCCCAGGCCGAACAGCACCAATCCGAGCGTCGACGTCATGAGGTTGAGTTCGTCGTACGCCACGTACGCGACTCCGAATGTCCACGAAAGGCTCATGAGGAGCGGCAAACCGATCAGAACCGCCATGACCGGAATCCGGATAAGCTGGGTCGCGAACACCTTCAGTGACCAGGTTCGCCCCATGCGCGCCGTATAGGCCTTGTACAGGAAATACAAGACGACCATGAACAGAACAGCGGCCACACCGGACCCGAAAGAACCCAGCACGTCGCGCTGGATGGTCTCGATTTCGACCTGTTGCCGCAGCAAGCGCCCGGCCGTCGTGATGTGCATGTCGGGATGGTAGGACGCCGGGTCCAGATCGGCAACAATGGCATCCAGTCCCTCATACGCCTCCCGGATGAAGGCAATGTTCGATGACGATTCGGCCGGGAAAAACCGCAGGACCATGGTGGTACTGTCATCGGACACCGGGTATTCCCGCGACACGATTTCCTGGTAAACCGCCTGCAGCTCCTCACCCACGGAATCCTTCTCGGCAACCTGGTCTTCGTCATCCTCCAGGTCGAAAAAGAAGGGATTCGCTTCCAGCTTGGCATCTTCTATGCGCTCGCCGAGCCACTCTTCCAACATGTCCAACTCTGCCGGAGTCGCAAAGTAGAGGGCATTCGCCTTGAGGAACGTAACATCCTTGCGGTACTCCACACGCTGGAAGAAAGGCTCTCCAAGGGCCGCGTCCTGCATGGCAAGCACGCGGGGAATGAAGTCCTCGGCGAAGGTGCGATTGGCCTCGAATGACGGGCTCTGGATGGCCACCGCGGCCTCACTTTCGCCCCCCACGGTCTCTCGCAGGCGCTCGAGTGCCTGCGCACTGGGATAGTCAGGCGGAATGAGGTTCGCGAGGTCGGTATCGATGCGCAGGTTCATGGCCGAACGCACGCCCAGGAATGACAGCACCAGGGCTACGAGCACCACAAGCGGGGCAAATCGAACGACGCCGCCGATCACAGGGCTCAGCGCGTGAAACAGGCGGTCCATGAACGGTCGGTTGTCAGGCGTCATTCAGATGCAGGCGACAGGCGGATGTTGTCGAAATCGGCCACAGCACGTTCGCCCGTGTTGTCCGAATCGCCCCACAGCCGGATGGACAACGGGTTGTCCGGTGGATCGCCCCCGAACAATGTGCGATAATCTTCCACGAGGTTGCGCCGCACGGACTTCCATCCATCGGTGGCGCCACTTGAAACGACCACGACCTTTAGTTTTCCGTAGGACACAACGGTGCCCTCGGGTAATACACTGGAGTATACGTACTTGATTGTTTTCGGTCGCTTCACCAGGAAGCCCTCAAGCGAAAACACTACGTACAGCGCAGCGGCGGAGTCGTTCAGCGAATCGATGTCTTCCCGGGCCCCGTTCGGAAGGGACAGTGCACGCCACTCCCAGGTGAGCACCGGCAGTTCCGACAGGCGCCAGTCCAGCACGTCAGTACCATTGGCGAGTGTCAGGTGAACGGCTTCTCCCTCCGTCTGGACACGCAGGACCTTGTTTCCATGATCGCTGACCACCGTGAACCGCTCTTTCGGTCGCATGTATTGCTCGGTAAGCGCGACGAGTTGCCGATCATGCAGGTAGCTCCACCGCACGGGAAGTCCGCCTTCCTCATAGCGCTCGAAGTCGTCCACCATGATACCACGCCCACCATCGCTCTGGCCTGTCGCATCCAGTGGCTGGAGCAACAGGGGCCACAGAACGGCCAGAATGATGATGGTGGGACGGACGGACATGGATTCGGTCAGAATGGTCTCTTCGTGGTGTTTTTTGTTGGAAAAACGTTACCTGAGTCATCAGAAGTAGCCGCTGCCAACGCCGGAATCGTCACGTTCATGGCGTAACTGAAGGGCAGAACGAGCGTACCTAATTCGAAATTCAACGCGGTTCAATGAATCTGTCTTTCTGTTTGACGTAGGTTGTCCGCGAATTCCACCCAGAATCACCCATGAATCCGAATACGTACGAGGCCCTTGAAATCGGGCAATCGTTCTCGACGACGCGTGTCCTGACAATGGCGGACGTACAGACGTACGCCGATCTGACGGGCGATGACAACCCCATCCATATCGACCCCGCATACGCTGCAACGACGCGTTTCGGCGAGCCCATCGTACACGGTACGTTCCTTCTTGGCATCATTTCGAAAGCACTCGGACGTGACTTCCCGGGACCCGGCTCCGTGGCTGTTTCGATATCGTGCCGCTTCCTGCGGCCCGTGCCGGTAGGCTCCGAAATCACCGTCGAAGTGCGGGTGGCAGAGAAGGTCGAGAAGTACCGTCACATCCGGATGAAAGTGTACATCTACCTGGGCAAGAAGACGGTCCTCGGAGGCGAGGCGGTGCTCATTCCTCCCGGCGAAGGCGCCATCTGAGCGCCTTCATGAGCCCGGTCAGCGAAGCATTTTGACAAGCTGTCCTGCTCCCAGGGGTGATGACAACTCCAACTGGTTCATGATGGCCATTTCCACGGGAGTGACACCCTGGGGAGTCCTGTTCTGCACCATGGTACCGAACGTGGTGCCACCCTGTGCGCGCTCCAGGCTGACCCGCGTTGGCTGGGTCGCAAGGATGCCGCTGTCGGTCAGGGACCGGAACCCGTTCGATGTACGGGCAAACACGTCTCCGTAGGTGTCATATCCGTCACGCGACGTGATCCCTACAAAACGGAATACACTCCGGTTGAAGTCAATGAAATGGGCTCGAAGCCGGATGGTCTGGCCATCCTGGGTTGTGGCATCGGCTAGTACAACCCACCCTGACAGTCCTCCTGTCTGACCCAGGCCTGCCTGAACGACCGTCAGGCCCTCCTGTGCACGGAAGGCGTCAGCTGCTTCTCGCGCCGTTGCGTGTTGTGCGTCGACATCCATGAGGATGTAGGCCGCCTGGTTTTCCGGGATCATCACGACCTGCGACGGTTGGTTGATGACCTGGAATCCGCCGGGGACGGGAAACTGGAATGCCATTTCAGGATGGTAGAACATGCCGTCCTGGACGAAACCCTGTCGCGGATTCTCGCCCCAGACGATGTTGTCCACCAAACCCAGATACCGGTCGCGACCCAAACGGGTCGTCGGAACCTGGGCTGCCCATTCAGACGCCAACCGGTGGATGGTCTGCTCCCGCTCACCAGGGTCGGGGTGCGTGGACATGAAGGACGGAATCTCCTGACCGGACTGCTCGCTCATTCTTTTAAGAGACCGGAAAAACTCGGCTCCCTCATCGGCTTCGTAGCCTGCCAACGACGCATACTCGACGCCCAAATCGTCCGACTCCCGCTCATCGTCGCGACCATAGGACATGAACAATAGCTGGGTTGCACTTCCGGCCACATTGAGTACGTTTTCCGCCGCATTCCCACCGAATATGGCCTGCCCACCCACGGCACCGGCCAGCACCGCGGCTTGGCCGAACATCTGGTTCATGGCACGCTTCGATCCATGGCGTCCCGCCACGTGCCCGATTTCATGACCGATGACAACCGCCAGCTGCGCCTCGTTTTCAAGATGGGCCATGAGCCCGCGGGTCACGTATATGAAGCCCCCGGGCAGCGCAAACGCATTCACCACCGGGGAATCGAGGACCCGGAACGTGAATTCCGTTGCGGCCCACTCCGCGTTGGCACCCGGCCGGCGGAGATGGCTTACAGCCAACAACGCCTGTCCGAGTGAGTCCACGTAAGCGGATAGTTCCGGGTCGTCATACTCCCCGTACTGCGCAACAATCTGTGGGTCCGCATTGCGACCAATGGCAATCTCTTCCTGCCACGAATAGGCGTACGCGCGCTTGTTGCCCGTGATAGGGCTTTGGGAAACGGCGCAGCCCTGCAGCAGAAGAACCGTCAACAGGATTGGAAGGATCAACAGCCTTGAACTCATGGAATTTTTCTGACTCATGGCGGGTCTCTGGAATATGATCACTCAGGGCGATGTTTCTGCTTCAACAATGGCCCCAGGGGCGACCGTCAACGTGGTACAATGGTCCGTTTCAAGATGCGCATGTACGATCTCACGACGGGCAGCCGTCGTTATACTCTGTCCGACCGTGTCCGATTCGAGGATCTTCAGAAACGCACGAATGCGACCGGGATCGAGGTTGTCGAATACGTCATCGAGCAGAAGAAGCGGGTGCTCGTCCGTCGCTTCGTGCATGTAATCGTACTGGGCCAGCTTCAGGGCCATGCCAAAGGTGCGATGTTGCCCCTGCGAGCCGTACCGTCGCACCAGGTGGCCATCCAGGAGCATGGATAACTCATCCCTGTGCGGGCCTGTCTGGGTGACACCCCGGAGTTGCTCGCTTCGGGCCGACTGCTCGAGACTGGCGCGGAAGGCGTTGGCCACATCCTCGTCGGTACTGACGCCCGGAAACGGCTCGTATTCGATGGTCGGACGCTCGGCCACGTCCGCGATGCGTGCATAGGCCGCGGCAAGATGAACGTTGAACGCCTTGACGAACCGGATGCGTGAGACAATCAGTTGCACGCCGTGGCGAATGAGCTCCTCGGTCCAGGACGACAACAGCACGGGCTCCACCGGCTGTCGCCGCTTTCGTGCCATGGTAAGCATCTCATTGCGTTGCTTGAGGGCCCTCCTGTAGGCCATGAGGCTCTCCAGGTACGTCGGACTCGCCTGACACAGCAGCGTGTCAAGAAATCGTCGCCGCTCGTCGGGCCCCTCGGACGTTATGCGTTGGTCATCCGGCGCGAACACGACGACCGGGATACGCCCCACCAGATCGGTCAGCCGCTCCAGGGGAGCACCATTCAGGAAGACCTTCTTTCCTTCGTCAGGCTTGTAGGCAACCCGTACGCGTACGGGTTTACCCGCGGTGGACACGAAATGGCCCTCGACTTCGTAGAACACAGAGCCGCGTTGCAGGACGTACCGGTCGTTCGATGCCAGGAAGCTCCGCGACAGGCACAGGACGTGTATGGCTTCCAGCAGGTTGGTTTTGCCTGCGCCGTTGGGTCCAATGAGCAGATTAAGGCCATCACGAAAGGTGACGTCCGTCCGGGTATGAGCCCGGAATCCGGCCAGTTTCAAGGACTCGATTCGCATGAACGGGATACGCTGGCGCCCGGGATTCGTTCGAAGTTTGGTTGCGCCCGACCGGCCCCTGGAGGATCTTCCGGGTGCTACGCGCTGTCCGTTCATCATAGACCGTCCCCATGGCCCAGGAACCCAGACTCTTCTCCGAATTGCAACGACTCGCGACGGAACAGCGAAATCCGGCGTCCATGGATATCGATACGGCCTCGATCCGCGGCATCCTGAACACCATGAACGACCAGGATCACCTTGTTGCCGCGGCGGTGAAGACAGAGCTTCCGTGGATTGCAGAGGCCGTTGCACTGATTGTGCAGGCATTCCGGCAGGGGGGCCGTCTCTTCTACGCCGGTGCGGGCACCAGTGGCCGCCTCGGTGTACTCGACGCCTCTGAGTGCCCGCCGACGTTCGGAAGCCCGCCCGACATGGTGCAGGGCTTGATTGCCGGTGGGCCTGCGGCCATGTTCCGGGCGCAGGAAGGAGCTGAGGACCAGGAGTCCTACGGCGCGACGGCCATGGACGAGGCGGGCGTCACGGACCGGGATGTTGTCTGCGGTATTGCCGCCAGTCGTCGCACGCCGTATGTGCTGGGCGCCGTCGCCCGGGCACGCGAACTCGGCGCCCGCACGCTTTATGTGACGTGTACGCCGCGGGCCGAGTTCACGATAGACGTGGATGTAGCCATCTGTCCTGTCGTGGGCCCCGAGGTGATCATGGGTTCGACCCGCATGAAGAGTGGAACGGCCCAAAAACTGGTCCTGAACATGCTCACTACGGCCTCGTTCATCCGCATGGGCAAGGTGTATGAAAACATGATGGTCGACCTTCAGATGACGAACGCCAAACTGGTGGAGCGTTCCAAGCGAACGGTCATGACAGTTACCGGAATCCCCTACGACGAGGCAACGCGTGTTCTGGAGGCCGCTGGAGGGCATGTGAAAACGGCCCTGGTCATGCATATTGCAGATGTCGATGCGTCCGAAGCCGGCGCCCGGCTCCACGCCGCCTCCGGGTTCGTCCGGCAGGCCATTGCCGGCGTCGCGTACATTCCATCGGAAATGGAGGACTGACCCACCGTGTCGCTCGGAACCCTTTTTTCTGCCGTATCAGCGTCCGACGCGGCAAAGGCGCTGACCGATGCGCTCACCGGCGGCGTCCGGATTTCCCTTCGCGGGGCGGCGGGGTCGCTTCCTGCGTTTTTTGCGGCCCATGTCAGGCGCTCCACCGACCGCCCCGTTCTAGTGGTACTTGAAGAGCCGGATGATGCCGCCTACATGTGCAGCGACATCGAGCAGGTGCTGGCGTCTTCAGAGGGCGTATTCCTCCTGCCACCGTCCGACAACCGGCCTTTCGATTCCGAACATGTCCCGGACCCCGAGCCGGTCATTCAGCGAGGCGATATCCTGCAGAGTCTGGAAACCGACTTCAAAGGAGTACTGGTTTCCAGTATTCGTGCCCTCACAGAGAAGGTCCCGCCCCGAAGTGCCGTCAAGGACGCGGCCGTCCATATTGCCATTGCGGACAAGCTGGACCCGGAGGATTTGATTGAACAGGTGGTTTCATGGGGGTTCACGCGCACGGAGTTTGTGGAACAGCCCGGTGACCTGGCACTGCGCGGGGGCATTCTGGATATCTATCCTTTCTCTGGTACATACCCGATTCGCATCGAGTTCTTCGGCGATGAAGTGGATTCCATCCGGGAATTCGATATCCACTCCCAGCGTTCGGTAAGCCGCCGCACCACGGCCCGCATAGTCCCCAACCTGGAGGCGTCACACGGCTATGGCGATGCGTGGGTATCCCTGCTCGACTACCTGCCTCCCGACACGGTGGTGATGGTGGAAGACAGTCAGCACCTGTTTGAACAATCCTCCATTCTGTATGAGCAGGCGGTTGAACGGCGGGCGCAATCGGCTGCCGATTCGCCGCCGGAAGTGGAATCGCTCTACCTGGATGAAACGCATGTGCGACAATCACTTGCGCCGTTTGACACCGTCCATTTCGGGGCGTTTCAGGCCAGCGATGAGGATGCCCGGATCGACGTCGGTGCACAGGCGCAACCTCCGTTTGCCGGCCGCATGGCACCGCTTCGCCATCGTCTTGCGGAAAACATCCGCAATGGAATACGGTCCACCATCCTGTGCGACAACAGGGGGCAGGAAGCCCGGTTGATTGAACTTCTGGGGGACGACGTGGAGGCCGGCCGGCTGACACTGCAGGTCGATTCCATACACGAGGGATTCGAGTGGGCAGCGCTCGGCATGGCGGTCTACACCGACCATCAGATTTTCGATCGCTATCACCGCCCAACGGCACGCCGGCAGAAGCAGCGGTATGGTGGCCTGAGCCTACGCGAACTGCATCACCTGTCGCCCGGCGATTTCGTGGTGCATATTGATTATGGGATTGGCCGCTTCTCAGGGATGGAACACATTGAGGTACGAGGCAGGCAACAGGAAGCGGTCCGTCTATCATACCTCAATGGGGACACGCTCTATGTCAATGTCAATGCGCTCCACAAGCTGCACAAGTACAAAGGCAAGGAAGGACACCAACCGGTCCTGACGAAGCTTGGCAGTGGACAGTGGGAGAAAGCCAAGTCCCGGACCAAGTCCCGGGTGAAGGACATAGCCCGTGAGCTCATTGCCCTGTACGCGGAACGCAAATCATCCAAAGGGCATGCGTTCTCTCCCGACACCATCTGGCAGCGCGAGTTGGAAGCCGGATTCGAATTCGAGGATACACCCGACCAGGCGGTGACCACCGCTGCCGTCAAGGCTGACATGGAAGAGCCGGTCCCCATGGATCGGCTCGTGTGCGGCGACGTCGGGTTCGGGAAGACAGAAATTGCCGTCCGGGCCGCATTCAAGGCTGTCCAGGATGGCAAGCAGGTGGCCATCCTCGTACCGACAACGGTTCTGGCTGCCCAGCACTATCGTACGTTTCAGCGCCGGTTGGCCAATTTTCCGGTTCGGATCGGACTGTTGTCCCGATTCCAGCCACCGGCGGTGCTGAAGGAGACCATTGACGACCTGGGTAACGGAAAGGTGGATATCGTGGTGGGTACACACCGCCTGATTTCCAAGGATGTGGTGTTCCACGACCTGGGCCTGCTCATTGTCGACGAGGAGCAGCGGTTCGGTGTGGGAGTGAAAGAAAAGCTCCGGAGGCTGCGCGTGAATGTAGATACATTGACGCTCACGGCGACGCCCATTCCGCGCACGCTCCAGTTTTCCTTGCTGGGTGCGCGTGACCTGTCCATCATTGCCACACCTCCTCCCAACCGGCAGTCGATTATCACGGAAATCCACACGTTCGACAAGGACCTCATCCGGGACGCGCTGCTGCAGGAGTTGGGGCGCGGCGGGCAGGTTTTTTTCATCCATAACAGGGTTCAGTCCATCCAGGAAATCGCGGCTACACTCCGTATGGTCATTCCCGATGTGCGCATCCGGGTTGCGCACGGGCAAATGAAAGGCCCGGACCTGGAGAAGGTGATGATGGACTTCGTAGAAGGCCGTTTCGACGTGTTGGTCAGCACGAGTATCATTGAAAACGGCCTCGATATTTCGAATGCGAACACGATCATCATCAACCGAGCCGACCACTTCGGCCTGGCCGAACTGCACCAGTTGAGGGGCCGGGTGGGACGCTCCGATCGTAAGGCCTTTTGCTACCTCATGGTGCCAACCATCCATGGATTGACCCGGGAGGCCCGGCAGCGGCTGCAGGCAGTCGAGGAGTTCAGCGATCTTGGCGCGGGCATCCATCTGGCCATGCGCGATCTGGACATCCGCGGTGCCGGCAGCCTGCTCGGGGCAGAGCAGAGCGGCTTTGTGGAGGATGTTGGCTTCGATACCTACCACCGTATCCTCGATGAAGCCGTTGAAGAGCTACGGTCCTCGGAATTCCAGGAATTGTTCAAGGACGCCCGGCCACCGAGACCTCAGGAGACCGTCGTGGATCTGGACGCCGATGCCCTCATCCCGGAAACCTACCTCTCCAACCGGATCGAACGCCTGAATACGTACCGCCGGATTTCGGATGCCACGGATGCCGAAGAGTTGGCTACTCTGCGCGCTGAACTCGCCGACCGGTTCGGTCCCATTCCGGAACAGGTCGACAGCCTCTTCATGGGAATCGAACTGAAGCTGGAGGCCGAGCGGCTTCGACTGGTACGGGTCGTGTTCAAGAATGAGCGGCTGTTCCTCACGGTACCTGGTCCGGAACAGGATGCCTACTTCTTCGAGACCGTCTTCCAACCGCTGCTTGCCGCGCTTGGTGAATTGGACCAACGCTATGTGCTGAAGGAATCCAAGAGTCGGAAGCTACAGGCGATCGTGCAGGATGTCCCCGACCTGCCGGTGGCACTCGCTGTCATGCAGGCCCTGACCTCAGGGGTTGGCACCGTGTCCGTTTCGTAAGCCGCTCCGAAGACGTCTTTTTACATGGCTCTCAGGCTTCCCTGGTGCGGGTATATGGTAGCTCGGAATCATTCAGGCCGCCTGAGAGGCATCCACATTGTTGGAATTGCGACACAACTCGTTGTGTCCCTTATGTTTACCGCCTTTTCGACAACTGCTCGTAAAAACGATACTAATCAGTCGTAATTGGATGCAATGGCGCGAGCCGCCGTCCGATGGCGTTCGGCCAGCTCTGAAGGCTGCAACACACGAACAGCGGCGCCGAATCGCAACATCCACCCGGTCAGGTAGTCGAGGTTGTCGAAAGAAAACAAGACACGCACCGTTCCCTCCTCTTCCCGGGTGAGCTCAATGCGTGCCGGCAACTCAACACGGACGCGATTCCAGGTCCTGGCGTCCATTTCAAGTTCGACCTGAACAGACTCCGATCCCATTCCCTGCTGTTGCAGATACCCGGACAGGTCAAAACCACCTTGAAGCTCGAAACGCTCCGTGAGTACGTACATCTCCCGGATACGATCAAGCCGGAAATTTCGAACCGTATCGCGTAGATGGTCCAAGGCAATGAGGTTCCAGTGGTCGGTATAATAGACCAAACCGTAGGGGTCAACCCGTCGCTTCGTCAACTCCTGTCGACTCTCGACCCAGTACTCCATGATTACACGTCGTCGCCGCGCGACGGCTTCGCTGAGCTTGTACCACCGGCCGGATTCATCGGTGCCGGCCTGAACGGCATGCACCCAATACGGATCAAGAATGGTCCGCTGACGCAGTTGGGTCACAAAATCGTTGACCTCCCGCGGTAGAACGGCCTGTATTTTCATGGCGACGGCATCCGCATCGGTACGGAGCGATGCATCGGCCTGCAGTTTCATGAACTCGGTTCCTACCAGGAGTGTAGCAGCTTCCCGGGCAGACAGCATGAGGGGTGGCAATTGGAAACCATCAAGGATTTCATAGCCTCCCCCTTCCGAGTATGTCAGGGGAACGCCTGATTCGGACAATGCCCGCAGGTCTCTGAAAATGGTTCGGCGGGTCACGTTGAAGTGCTGGGCCAGGTCCCGCGAGGTCATATTCGGCCGCGACTGCAGGAGCAGCACGATGGCAAAGAGGCGATCGGTACGGGTGCCTTGCTTATCGGGACTGGCCATGGGGTTCTCGTACGTGAATGAGCTCTTTCCCTGAAAAATACGGATCATCCAGGTAGGCCGATACCTGGAAACGGGTCAGCTCCAGCGCTGGAAATGCCTCCAGCAGCGTCTCAACTTCCTGTGTCAAATCCCCCCCCTTCAGACACAGCAGTCCCTGGGCCCAAACGGTTTCATCGGCGGATGGGCACGGGCCGGAGCCAGCGTTGAGGCTTGCATCAGGGCTGGTGAGCGCATCCGCGTCCTCCGTATCGGTGGATGGGCTTGGCAGCAGTTGTACCACACGCGCCCGATGCCAGGCCCACAGGACAGCGAGGGGTGCCGTGGCGCGAGATACGGAATAGTGGATATCCTTCGCAAGCGCCTCGGCCCGTACGTGTATGGATTGGCAGTTGTCCAGGGAGAGCGTGCGACAAAAGTGGGCGACCGAACGCGTCTTTTTAGCATTCGAGTCAATGGCCAGTATCCGGGCCTGTGGCCAGACAATGCCGAGCGGAATAGCTGGCAGACCACCGCCTGTACCCCAGTCTGCCACTACCGCGCCACGGGGAACGGTCCTGATGGCGAACATGAGCGAATGTACGATGTGGCGTTCCCACAGACATCCCAGCTCGCCGCGCGACAAGAGGGCCACGTTCCTGTTCACCGTACGCAAGGCCGACTCATAGGCCCGCAATCGTTCGTGTTGGTGTGAGGTAAGCGGGATCGGTGTCATGGGATCAGTATTGTTTCACGTGAAACAATGACCGGACCCGGTGCCAGATGTTTCACGTGAAACATCATGAGGCTGTACCGGGCCGATGCAGCTGGCCGGACTTCAACAGGACCATGAGCACGGATATGTCAGCTGGGCTGACGCCCGATATCCGCGAAGCCTGCCCCAGGTTTTCAGGCTGGATCTTTGCCAGCTTCTCGCGCGCCTCCATGGACAGGGCAGTCAGTGTATGGTAGGAAGCCGTTCCGGGAAGCGGTGTGGATTCCATCTGCATAAAACGATCAATCTGATCCTGTGCCCGCTCAACATATCCGGCGTATTTGAGGTCCGTTTCGACCATGCCTACCACGCCATCCAATCCAGCCACGTCAAGGATACCGTCCGGCACGCTACCTACGACACCCAACAGCGACTCAAGGGCAACCTCTGGACGAAGCGCTACACGAGAAAGCCGATCGGGGCGCGGAATCGGAGCTGTACCGATGGATTCCAGCCACGAATTGATTTCTCCCGGCTGCGCATTCGTCGCCTCCAACCACGCAGTAAGCCGCTTCCGGGCCTCTTGCCGCGCACGCATGCGCGCGACCCTGGCGGCGGAAACGAGACCCCATGATTCCGCCATTCCCGTCAGGCGCTGATCGGCGTTGTCCTGACGAAGCAACATCCTGTGCTCGGCCCTGGACGTAAACATGCGATATGGCTCTTCCGTGCCTTTGGCAACCAGATCGTCTATGAGGACCCCGATATAGGCTTCCGAGCGCTTGAGCACAATGCCTTCCTGACCTGAGGCGTACCGGCTGGCGTTCAGGCCTGCCATAAGACCCTGCGCTGCCGCTTCCTCGTATCCGGTTGTCCCGTTTATCTGGCCGGCAAAGAACAACCCACGGACGAGCTTTGTCTCGAGCGTATAGCGGACCTGATACGGCGGGAAATAGTCGTATTCAATCGCATATCCCGGACGGAGTACATGGGCTGTTTCCAAGCCGGCCGTTGCCGCAAGGGCCTTCATCTGCACGTCCTCCGGCAGGCTGGTGGAAAACCCATTGATGTAGACCTCCTCCGTATCCCAGCCTTCCGGCTCCAGGAATATCTGATGCCGATCTTTGTCGGCAAAACGGTCAATCTTGTCTTCAATGGACGGGCAATAGCGGGGGCCGCGTCCCTGAATGCGACCCTCGAACATGGGACTGCGATCGAACCCGGTACGCAGGATATCGTGGACTTCCGGCGACGTGTACGTAATCCAGCAGCTGCGCTGCCTATCAGGGAGCGCATCCGTCATGTAGGAAAACGGAGACGGCGTCGTGTCACCCAGCTGTTCTTCGAGCTTCGAGTAGTCAATGGTTCGCCCGTCTACCCGAGGGGGCGTACCTGTCTTGAGTCGCCCGCTTTCAAACCCAAGGGCATGCAACGCACCCGTCAGTCCCGTCGACGCGCCCTCTCCCATGCGCCCGCCTCCATACTGCCGGTCGCCCACGTGGATGATGCCATTCATGAACGTACCACTGGTCAGCACAACAGCTCCTGCGCGGATGGTCTGCCCAAGCTGCGTTTCGATTCCACATACCGCACCGTTTTCGACCATCAGTCCCACGGCCATATCGGCGCGCATGAACAGGTTGGGGATGGCCTCCAGTTCACGTCGGATGGCCAACGCATAGTGATGACGATCACACTGGGCACGGGGCGACCAAACGGCGGGACCCTTGCTACGATTCAGCATCCGGAACTGCAAGCCTGTTTCGTCTGTGACGCGGCCCATGATGCCTCCCATTGCGTCGACTTCTCGCGCAATCTGCCCTTTTCCGATACCACCTATCGCAGGATTGCATGACATCCGGCCCAACGCCTCGAGGCTCATGGTTACCAACAGAGTACGCGCACCCGACCGCGCGGCCGCAGCCGCAGCCTCACTGCCTGCATGCCCTCCTCCGACCACGATCACGTCGTACATGATATCCCCTAACTTGTTGTGCTGCTTCTATTTACCGATACAGAACCTGGAGAATATGCGATCAAGCACGTCCTCGTTTGTCATGGCACCCGTAATCATCCCCAGATGATCCATGGCTTCCTTCAGATCGGACACGAGCATGTCGCCTGACGCTCCGGTTCGGAAGGCCGCGGCCGCCCGCTCCAGGGCCGTCCTGGCCGTACCAAGGTGAGCCACATGCCGAGCGCTGGTCACCGTCCGGTGTTCATCCGAAGCCGCTCCCGATCCAATGGCGGCTTCAATGACCGCCTCCAGGAGCATGTCGGGTGGGCGACGCGCCAAGCGCGCGTCCAACGCCGAGAAGGGCAGGTGGCCTTCAGAAAAGACCGGCGACGTCTTGACCAGATCCATCTTGTTGTGGAGGATGATTACCGGCAGCGATTCCAGCGACCCCACAAAAGCGATCTCCTCTGCCTGGAGTCCGTCCCGGGCGTCGACAACATACACCACCACATCCGCTTCGGCGGCAATGCGCTTGGCGCGTTCCACCCCTTCGGCTTCTATGGAATCCGACGTGCCTCGAAGACCAGCCGTATCCACCCAGATGAGTCTGTGCCCATCATAGGAAGACTCCGCTTCGATGGAGTCACGTGTCGTACCGGCCACCTCCGATACAATGGCACGATCGCTGCCAAGAACGGCATTCAACAGCGTGGACTTCCCCGCATTGGGCCGCCCGGCGATGGCCACGCGAATTCCGTCGGACAGAGTGCGCCCATACCGATAGGATGCCAGAAGATCGTCCAGCAGGGCCTCCCCTTCACGGAACGCCCGTTGCAGCCGCTCCCTGTCCGCAAACTCCACGTCCTCTTCGGAAAAATCCAACTCCAGCTCCAGGAAGGCGACCAGATCGAGAAGCTCGTTCCGGAATGCATCAATGAGCTCCGAATAGCGACCATACAAATGGGCCACGGACACACGGTGGGCGCGTACGGCACGTGCGTGTATGAGGTCGCCAATGGCTTCTGCCTGCGCCAGGTCTACCTTCCCGTTCAGGAACGCGCGCTGGGTGAACTCTCCGGGGCTTGCCGGCCGTGCTCCGCAGCCAACCAGACAATCGACGACCAGTGCGCTCGCCACATCCCCTCCGTGACAGGATACTTCCACAACGTCTTCGCCCGTCGCCGATCGGGGATTCCGGAACAGTGTCACGATGACTTGGTCCAGCACGTCCTTGTTCGGCATCCGGATGGAGCCTACGTGGGCGGAGTGCGATGACGCATCGGCCAGGGAGGCTCCGGAGAACACGCCATCGACCACTGCAATGGCATCTGGACCGGATACACGCACCACGGCCAGCGCGGACTGACCACGAGGGGTGGCCAGCGCTACGATGGTATCGCCGGCGGCGGTCATCGGATGAGCCTACTTCTTTTTCTTGCCGGCCGAAGGCGAACGCTTTCCGCGACCCTTCACCACGACACGATCATCTTCTTCCTTGTCCGCCGACGCACCAATGCCTTCGGCTGCAATCTGCTTGTTGATGAGCTTCTGCTGTGCGGCCGTCAGCACATTGTAGCACAGGTAATAGAGACTCAGCCCGGCCGCCAGCTTGTTGAAGATCACAAACAGCATGATCGGGAAGACGTACGTGAAGATCTTGGCCTGCGCATTCGACACCGTAGAGGTCATCTGCATCTTCATCTGCACGACCATGGAGATACCCATGAGCAGCGTAAAGCCACCTACGAAATCGCCATAGAAGGGGATGCTGAAAGGCAGCTGCAGAATGGAGTCGGGCGCCGAGAGGTCCGCTGCCCACAGGAAGCCCTGCTGGCGGATCTCAATCGCCTGAGGGAGGAACTGCCACAACGCGATGATGATGGGGTACTGAAGGAGCATGGGCAGACACCCACCCAACGGGTTCACACCCGTCTCCTTGTACATCTTCATCATGGCCTGCTGCTGCTTCTGCGGATCGTTCGCGTGCTTCTCCTTGATCACTTCCATGCGCGGCTGCAATTCGCGCATCTTGGCCATGCTGCGGAAGGAGCTCTTCGTGAGCGGAGACAATATCAGCTTGATGAGGATCGAAAAGAGGATGATGACCAGGCCGTAGTTGGGTACGAACCGGGCCATGAAATCAAACACCGGAATGAAAATGAACTTCGCCAGTGGCCTCGTTACGACCTCGAAGAAGTCCCATCCATAATCGACCATGTCGTAGAGGTCGAGATCGTACGTCCGAATACGGGACAACTCCATGGGCCCCATATACATCCGAAAATTTTGCGATTCGGCATCGACGGAGGGCATGCGCAGACCAGCCACGTAATCGTGCCGGAGATACGATTGCGAGATATCCCCGAACCGCTCTCCAATGAGCTCGGCACCCCGCGTGGGCCCCGTCGGTATGAGGACAACCGTGAAATACTTGTTCTTGGCAGCAACCCAATCCACCTGGCCGTTCAGGGTCTTCTCGCCGAACGGGTCCGAGAAGAGCTGCACGGACTCGACCGTACCGCCGCTGCGGGCATAAGCCCCGGAACGCTGCGCTGATGTCTCGATATCCTTTTCACTGAAAGGAACGCCGCCGTTCCACATCAATTCATAGCCCTCCTGGGTGGCAAAAGATGCCGCATTCTCCATGTCCACGTCGAGGCCTACCTCGTACGTGCCCGGCGTGAAGGTATACGTGAAGCGAAGTTCGCCGTCTCCCAGTTTCGACATGAACGACAGCGTCGCCGGGGCATCGAGCGCAGTTACGGTGTTTCCCGTCACGTCCGTCTCGAAACGGAACGACCTGGAATCATAAATCCGGGAGCCCGGCGTCGTGAACACGGCTGCCAGTGAACCACCCTTGGTGGAATCGACCAGTTCCACCAGCCGGTCGGTCTCGGACACCGTAAAGTCCTTCAAGCGGAAGGAGGTGAACGTACCGCCCTGCGTGGAGAGTTCGGCCGTGTACAGGTCGGTCTCGACCGTAATGCGACGCAGCGGTTCGTTGGACGATGCCGCAAACGTGCTGTCATCACCGGCCAGTTGTGGCACGGTGCCCACGCGTTCGGGTGCCTCGACGGCCTGGGGCTCCTGGAAACTCTCCTCCTCGGTCTGGAGGGAGTCGGTCGGTGCGCCCGCATCGGGCACTACCGGGGCCGGCGCGAGCCAGACCAACCAGACCACCATGATGAGTGCGATGAGGACGGTTGCTGTGACGACGTTTCTATCCACGGAACTCTCTTTCGGAGGATGGGAGCGGCTGGAAGGCGTCCAGCCGATCAATGGCGTGTATCAGATCCTGTCGGACGGCCGCCCGGTCCTTGGCCATCGACCGGACGATGATCATTACGGTCAGTACCCGGTCAGGATCGGCTTGCACTACGAGCGGGTGCTGCCTCCATGTTTCACGCAGGATACGCTTCAGCCGATTCCGCACGACGGCAGGCCCCAACCGTTTGGGTACAGCGAAGCCGGCTCTGACGGGAGCCCCGCGGCCGGCTTCTTCTCGGGACACGACTCGATAGACCAGCCGGATGCTGCCCGAAGGAACAGACGAGGTGCCGGAAACCGATCGATCGAACAGAGGACGTATGAGCCGTTGCCGCTTCAGGTGGTGGGATCGCGGAAAACGGTGAGGCAAGCTACTTGCCTGGCTTGGTATCGCTGACCGTCAGGTTCTTGCGGCCCTTTGCACGGCGGCTGGCCAGCACACGGCGACCGTTTTTCGTGGCCATGCGGGAGCGGAACCCATGCTTGTTGGCGCGCTTGCGACGACTTGGTTGGTAGGTACGTTTCATGACAATTCAGAAGGTTGACATCGCGGAGAAACACGCCAAAACGGGGAAATTGACGTGTAAAAACCGCACAGACCGATGAAGATACGGAATACACGTAGCAAGTCAACGCTCGCCGTTGACTTTCACGGAAAACCAGAGTAATATGAGCGTCTTGCGGGAATAGCTCAGTCGGTAGAGCATCAGCTTCCCAAGCTGAGGGTCGCGGGTTCGAATCCCGTTTCCCGCTCTCACCGGCTTCATTACCGGTTTCATACCCGGGCGATTAGCTCAGTTGGTTAGAGCGTCTGTCTTACACACAGAAGGTCGTAGGTTCGAATCCTACATCGCCCACTCCGTTCCCGGCGCCGTGACGATCATGGAGTTTTCCTCCACCACGTATTCGTCGAAGCCCCAGTCCCGATAGCCGTCGCGCCGGGTTTCGTGGTCGGCCTCATCCAGCAGGATGAACGGTGTACGACCGTATCCCGGAATATCCCTCAGCGCACGAATGCGTTCCGGCCCGCGATCCGGATCGTAGGAGCTGGAGTGGACAATGACGCGGTCGAATTTCATCCGGCGACACAGCCCAACCGCACCCTCCAGGGACGTCGCCCGGGTTACATAGCCGGCGGGACACGGGGTGAGCTCCTCGTTCGTGCTGACAACAAGCGCACGCATCGCGTTCGAGCCGGCCTCCGTGCGAACGACGTCACCGATCAGAGCCGATACAAAACCTACCGTGAAGGTGGATCCCGCACCTCGGACCGATTGCACGCGGATGGAGCCCATCATGCGCTCCACCAGACGATGCGTGATGGCCAGGCCAAGGCCTGAGCCCTCATGCGAGCGATTTGAGTCCATTTCCTCTTGACGGAACTCGTCGAAAAGGTGGGGCATGAACTCTTCGGAAATCCCGACGCCGGTATCGGCAACCTCGAGGAAGACCTGATTGTCCTCCGCGAATACGCGGAGCGTGATGGACCCGGAAACGGTGAATTTCACGGCGTTGCCGACAAGGTTGTTGAGTATCCGGTCCAGCCCGCCGGGATTGGCCATAGCTACCAAGTCATCGGGATCCGTATCGGGATCTGTTTCAACGCCCAGTGTCAGCTCTTTCGCCGTGGCCAGCGGGCTCAGAAGGCGTGCCGCATCGCGCGCTGCTGACAATACATTGACAGGCTCTACCGGCAATGATCCGCGGCTGGCCTCGAGCCTGCTCAAATCCAGCACCGAGTTGATGGTCCCCAAAAGCCTGCGTGCACTTTCTTCGATGAGGTCGGTGAATTCGTGGGCCGTCTCCGGGACCTCCTCCTTGAGCACCTGCGAAAAACCGATGATGCCACTGAGGGGAGTCCGGATTTCATGACTCATGTTTGCCAGGAAGGCCGCCTTCAACCGGGCCATTTCTTCGGCACGATCCTTCGCCGTAATGAGCTCCGTCTCATACCGCTCGCGCTCAATAACGTGCTGGGCCTGTTTCAGGGCAATGGACACCACATCGGCAATATCCTTCAATACCTTCAAGTCCGCATCGGTCAGCGCATCGGCCTGGTCCATCCCGATGTCCAGGATGCCGCCGACGCCGTCACCGGAGGACAATAGCATGCGTGCGTAACACCGGATGCCCGTCTTCCGGAGCCGCTCATCGAAGCCCGACAGGGATTCAACTGCATCCAGGTCCGCTATGTGCCGGAATTCACCTGCACTCCGCTCGCCGGAAAACAGATTCATGGGCAGCGAATCATTTACGCCACCATGAACGGATTGGGCTCCAAGGCTGGATACAACCCGCGCCCGGTTATTGAATTGGTCGAACTGGATGATGGATGCATACGGGCACTTCGTGTGCTTGGACAGGATGTCCAGTGCTTGCCCGGCGATGGCAGCCAAGGGTTGCTCATCCAGCATCAAGCGCTCGAGCGCGTTCAGGCCACGAAGCAGCTCTGCATGTCGGGCCAGGGCAGTCTGTGCTTTCGTACGCTCGGCGACCTCGTTTTCCAGATCGTGTTTTTGCCGTTCCAGATCGGCGTTCAGCGACTCCAGGTCCTTGAATGCCGATTCCATGGCGTGTTCCAGCAGATGCCTGTACCGCTCTTCCCGCTCCCGGAGTTCCGCCTCCGCCTCCATGTGGACACGGACTTCCGACTCCAGGGAGCCTTTTTCGGCCGACAGGTCCCGCTGTTTCTTTCGCAACCAGAATACCCGCTGCTCTACCGTATTGGTCTTGTGGACCGTGAGAAGGATGAAGAGCGACAGGGCAATGAGCGCCAGCCCGACCATCATGAAGAACCGCCTGTATTCACGTACCTGTCCCAGGAGGCTGGCTTTGGAAAAACCGATATACAACGTGCCGGTCCTGCCGGACCGGTAGTGGATGTCATGCCGCGCCTTCACCGTCATGCCCTCGTCGAGCGAAACGCGTGACGAGTCCGGGTGACGGTCAAATCCGACACGACGCGCGCCGGGCTCGTTGATGGCTGCGACTGTCAGGCCGGACGAGTCGGTGGCAACCAGGTACCAGAGATCCCGAACAGAACGTGCCAATTCAATGGCACGGACGACGGATAGGGAGTCGTTCTCGGTGACGAAACCGGGATTGGACTGTTCGGCAAAGCGTGCCGCCAATACATCGGCCAGGATATCGGCGCGCTCTTCCAGGCGCTGCAGCTCCCGCTGCTCCATTTGGCCAGGAACAAACATAATGAGCCCTACCGCCACGGCGGTGAGCAGTGCCGCCACAGCGAGCAGCAGCCACGTATGTCCGTATAGTCTATTCATGATGGAGGGGTAGTTCCGGAGGACCGGAGACTTTCTTCGTATCGTCGGTAGTTCCGCGTTCATTAAACGCGATCTTTCCGCAAGCTCGTCGGTTGGATTACGCATGACGAGTCGCAAACGCTGGCATTTGAAATCAACCGCAACGGATGCAGACGTTTCGGAGCTCGCTGCATCGCTCAATAATCTGCATCCGTCGCTTGCCCGGACGCTCATGGAGCGCGGTATTGCGACGTTCGATGCGGCGCGTGCCTACTTTCGCGCATCCATCTCCGACCTGCACGACCCTTTTCTCATGCAGGACATGGAGAAAGCCGTCACTCGCATTGCAGAGGCACTCGAGGCAGACGAGCAGTTCGTGGTATACGGCGACTACGACGTGGACGGGACAACCGCCACGGCGTTGTTGACACGTTATCTCCGGGATGTGGGGGGAAAGGTGTCCTTTTTTGTGCCCAACCGGTTCGAACATGGATACGGGTTGTCAAAGCAGGGGTTGGACCATGCGGCGTCTGAGGGAGCCCGCTTGGTGATTGCCTTGGACTGTGGCGTCACGGCAATTGAAGAGGCTGTTTATGCCCGGGAGAAGGGGATGGATCTCATTATATGCGACCACCACACGCCCCTGGACACGCTTCCGGATGCCGTCGCTGTGTTGAATCCAAAGCGCGCGGATTGCGCATATCCATACAAGGAGTTGTGTGGATGCGGCGTGACCTTCAAGCTGGTACAGGCGCTTGAGTCGCGGCTGCAGCGTTCGAGATCCAGTATTTTCGATTTCCTTGATCTCGTCGCGCTGGCAACCGCCTCGGATGTCGTTTCCGTAACCGGTGAGAACCGGATCCTGCTGCGGGAGGGACTGAAGCAATTGCGCACGAATGCCCGGATCGGGCTGCGCATGCTGGCTGAGCAGGCCGATGTCAGGCTCAGCGAGTGTTCAGCATCCAACATCATCTTCACGCTCGGACCGCGGATCAACGCTGCCGGAAGACTTGGGGATGCGGCGCGGGCCGTGTCCCTCATGCTCGCCTTCGACGAGCTCGAGGCCACGGCCCGCGCCCGTCAGTTGGAGCGCTTGAACCAGGAACGACGCGAACTGGACCGCGAAACCCAGGAACTGGCCTTCGAACAGGCCGATCGCATTCTGGCACGCGGCAGCCGGCATACCTTGGTGCTGCATGACGACGACTGGCACCTGGGTGTCATCGGAATCGTGGCCAGTCGCTTGGTAGAGCGGCACTTCCGACCGACCATCATGATGACCACGGTGAACGGATATGCCAAGGGGTCGGCCCGCTCCGTCGCAGGCATCAATATCCATGCGGCCCTGAAGGAATGCAGTGACATTCTTACGGAGTTCGGAGGCCACGACTTCGCCGCAGGCTTGTCGCTGCCGGTCGACGCCATTCCGGAGTTCGCGGACCGGTTCGAGGAGGCGGTTTCACGCGCCATCACACCGGACCTGCTGGAACCCGTAGTGGACGTGGATGCCAAACTCCCCGTGAGGGAGATCAACGCAAAGCTGTGGTCCATCCTGCACCAGTTTGCCCCGTTCGGGCCGGACAATGACATGCCGACCTTCCAGGCCGGTAACCTTGAAGTCGTCGGCGCCATCTCGACCGTCGGTCGGGATCGCAGCCATCTGCGCTTCGCCGTTCAGGACAGGGACGGCGGGCAGCGGTTGGACGTGATCGGGTTCAGAATGTCCAAATACCTCGATACGGTATCGGAAAGCCAGGCCACGGGCACGCCATTGGAATTGCTCTATTCCATCCAGGAGAACACATGGAATGGTCGCACCAAACTGCAGCTGCAGGCCCACGATATGCGCTTGGAGACAGCCTGAGGTACCTTTCTTGCCGTGGGGATTTGTTGTTTGTCCCATTGCCCAATCTTCACAAATCCGTGCGGGAACACTTGTAATGACAAGTAAATACAACCGCCATCCCCCACAGACTGAACTTCCATGCTAGATTTTATCTCACAACCCTGGCCGTGGTACGTGGCCGGCCCGCTGATCGGGCTCACTGTGCCGGCATTGCTCCTCCTTGGTAGCAAGCAATTCGGCGTCTCAGCCAACTTGCGCAGTATGTGTGCCATGCTGCCGACCAAAGTGGATTTCTTCCAGATGGACTGGCGCGCCCAGTCGTGGAACCTGGTATTCATACTGGGCATCGCGCTCGGCGGCCTCCTGGCCGCGACATGGTTGGCAAACCCCGATCCCATTGCGTTGTCGGATGCCACCAAAACCGACCTCGCACTCCTGGGCATCTCGGAGTTCAACGGACTCATGCCTGATGCATTGTTCTCCTGGGCCGGCCTTGCTTCGCTGAAGGGCTTTGTCCTCATCGTTGTCGGTGGTTTCCTGGTAGGATTCGGAGCCCGGTACGCGGGTGGCTGCACATCCGGACACGCCATAAGCGGTCTGGCCGATCTACAGCTGCCCTCGCTTATTGCCGTGATAGGCTTTTTTGTCGGTGGCCTGATTGTCACCTTCCTCATTCTTCCGATCCTGCTATGAACACGAAACAATCCACTGCCGGTCGGCTGCTGCCGTACCTGATCCTGGGTATCGTTTTCGGGATCATTGCCACGAAAAGCGAAATCATTTCCTGGTATCGCATCCAGGAGATGTTCCGCTTCCAGGCTTTCCACATGTACGGCATCATCGGCAGCGCCGTAGCGGTAGCCGCCATATCCGTACGTGTCATCAAGTCGCTGCAGATCAAAACATTCAGCGGAGATGACATCGTCATCCCTCCGAAGGAAATGGATGGCATCGGCACCAGGTACTGGCTGGGCGGTACCGTTTTCGGTCTGGGCTGGGCCCTGACCGGTGCATGCCCCGGACCCATGTTCGCGTTGCTCGGCAACGGCATCATCGTCATCCTGGTGGCCATAGCGGCGGCTTTGGCCGGCACCTATACCTACGGCGTGTTGCGCCCCCACCTACCTCATTGATCAACCAACAATAACCACTTCGACCATGCTGTTCAGACAGATATTCGACGAAAAACTGGCGCAATACGCCTACCTGATCGGTTGCCAAGCGACCGGTGAAGCGATTGTCATTGATCCCGAGCGCGATATTGATCAGTACATTGACCTCGCTGAAAAGGAAGGGCTCGAAATTGTAGCCGCGGTGGATACCCATATCCACGCCGACTACCTCACCGGCATGCGGGAATTCGCCGAACGCGGCGTAAAAGTCTACGCATCTGATGAAGGCGATGCAGACTGGAAGTACGAATGGCTCATCGGGTCATCGTATGATCATGTGCTGCTGAAGGATGGTGATATTTTCCGTGTCGGAAACATCCAGTTCCAGGCGGTACACACTCCGGGACACACCCCGGAGCACCTGTCCTACCTTGTGACGGACCTCGGTGGAGGCGCAAATGCGCCCATCGGTATTGCCTCGGGTGACTTCGTGTTTGTCGGTGACCTGGGTCGTCCGGACCTCCTTGAGTCGGCGGCAGGAGTCGTCGGTGTCATGGAGCCGTCCGCACGTACGCTGTTCCAGTCCGTTCAGAGATTCCTTGAGATGGAAGACTACATCCAGGTCTGGCCTGCCCATGGCGCCGGATCGGCGTGTGGAAAGGCCCTCGGTGCTGTTCCTGAGACGACGGTCGGATACGAACGCCGGTTCAACGGTGCCATCCAGTCCGCGATGCGTAGCGAGGATGAGTTCGTCGCCGCCATCCTGGACGGCCAGCCCGAGCCTCCGATGTACTTCGCGCGCATGAAGCGGGACAACAAGATGGGACCGAAGGTACTCGGCACGCTTCCTGTTCCACGTCACTTGCACGTCGACGACCTGAAGCAACTGGCCGGCCGAACGGATGTAGCCGTGCTCGATACACGTATCGACAAATCGGCATTCATGGCACGTCATCTCCCGGGATCGTTCTATGCCGGACTGAACAAGTCCTTCAATACGGCGGCCGGCAGTGTGATCGAGGAGGACATGCCCATATACCTGATCGTGCAACAGGAACGCCTGGAAGAGGCCGTGCGTGACCTCATCCGGATCGGCCTCGACAACATTGTCGGCTATGCTACTCCGGAAACACTTGAGGCGTATGCCGACGCACACGGGATGGTCCAGAGCATTCCTCAGGTGGCCATGAACGACCTGCCAGCCCTCTCCGCGCGCGAAGACGTCACCATTCTCGATGTCCGCAACCTCGCCGAATACGAAGCGGCGCACGTTGAAGGGGCTCAGAACATAGCCTACACCCGGATCTGGGTACGCAAAGATGAGGTGGCCACGGGCGGCATCAAAGCCATTCACTGCATGACGGGCGGACGGGCTGCAGTAGCGGCCGCCGTACTGGCACGTGAGGGTCACGATGTGATCTATGTCGAGGGTGACTTTGCCGAGTTTGCCCTGGACAACGAGCTGGCCACCGGGTCGCCTGCCATGGCCTGATCCTCTCTCCTTGCCATGCTACGGGCGGGGGCCCGGCCCATGCTTTCACGCCTGTTTCCTGCCTTGGACACTTTCCGACGGTATGACAGGTCGCTGCTCAGCGGCGACCTGAATGCCGGCCTGACCGTGGGCGTCATGCTCATTCCGCAAGGAATGGCATATGCACTCATTGCCGGGATGCCTCCCGTGTACGGGTTGTACACAGCGTTGGTACCATTGCTGGTCTATGCTTTCATGGGTACCTCGGCGCAGTTGGCAGTGGGACCGGTCGCGATGGTGTCTTTGCTGGTGGCAACGGGAATCGCGGAAATGGCGCCGTCATCTCCGGAGGAATACGTACGCCTCGCCATCCTTCTTGCCCTGCTGGTGGGCGTGTTCCAGCTGGCACTGGGACTCGTTCGGTTCGGTTCGCTCACTGCTTTCCTGTCCCACCCCGTGCTGAGCGGATTCACCTCCGCGGCGGCGCTCATCATTGGACTGGGGCAGATCAAATACGTGACCGGAGCAGCCGTCTCCCGCGGCGACTTCATGGAAACACTGACGGCGACGGTGGCATCCTTGCCAGACGCCCATATACCCACTGTCATGTTGGGTGCAGGTGGGGTGGTGGCCTTGCTGCTGTTGAAGCGACTGCCCCGTAGGGTTCCGGGTGCGCTCATCGTGGTAGCGGCTGGTACATTCATCAGTTGGCTGGTCGGACTGGACGACCTGGGGGTTGCCACGATCGGTGTGGTCCCGGCTGGCTTGCCCATGCCGTCCGGGGGCCTCCCGGTTGCTGCTGACGTGACAAGGCTGCTACCAACGGCGCTGGCCATCGGCCTGATCGGATACATGGAGTCCATTGCGGTCGCAAAGAGCCTGGCCATGCGACACGGGACACGCATTGATCCGTCCCAGGAACTGGTTGCACAGGGCGTTGCGAATATCCTGGGGTCCATTTTCCAGGCCTATCCGGCAGCGGGTGGGTTCGGGCGATCGGCCGTCAACGACCAGGCAGGAGCGAATACAACGCTGGCGAGCCTCATCAGTGCAGCAGTCGTTGGACTCACGCTGCTGTTCCTGACGCCGCTGTTCGTTCACCTACCCATGGCCCTGTTGGCATCGATCGTCCTTGTGGCGGTGGCTGGCCTGCTGGACTGGCGGGAGGCCAAGACGTTGTGGCGCATTCGCCGTGCCGACTTCACGTTGCTGGTGGTCACGTTCACTGCGACACTGTGGCTGGGCATCGAGGAAGGAATCCTCATGGGTGTCATCCTGTCATTGCTCATGCTGGTGCAGCAGGCCTCACGGCCCCACGTTGCCCGACTGGGGCGTCTTCCCGGCACAACGACCTACAAGAACATGGAGCGCTGGCGCGCCGCCGTCGAACCCGATGGTATCGCGATACTCCGCATGGATGCCTCCTTGTTCTTTGCAAATATCGATTTCCTGCGCGATTGCATAGATGACCTGGTGGATGAACGCCCGGACGCACGCGTGCTGCTTCTCGATATGTACCCCGTCAATCGTATCGATGCATCGGCTGTCCACGGACTGGAGTCCCTCAAGAAGGATCTTGCGCTGCGCGGGGTTTCCATGTTCTTTTCCGGCATAAAGGGTCCGGTACTGGACGTGTTGAATCGCGCCGGCTTCATGCAGTCGCTGGGTGAGGAGCGCAGCTGCCTGGAGATCCACGAGGCTGTCATGGCTGCCACGGACTATCTTTCACGGACCAACGAATGAGTAGCTGAGGACCGTCCGCATGCGTCGCATCCTTCCGATCCTGGACTGGTTGCCCTCTTACAACCGAGGCGCCCTCATGGGTGACCTGACTGCGGGAGCCACCGTCGGGGTCATGCTGGTGCCACAGGGGATGGCCTACGCCATCCTGGCCGGGCTACCCCCCGTCTACGGATTGTATGCCGGACTGGTACCCCTCATCGCATACGCCGTATTTGGATCTTCGCGACACCTGGCATTCGGAATCATGGCTATCGACTGCCTCATTGTGCTCGCAGCCGTCTCCCTTCTCGCCACGCCCGGCAGTCCGGAATACATTGCCCTGGTTCTCCTGCTGACCCTGATGGTCGGAGTCATTCAGCTTCTGCTGGGTTCACTTCGATTCGGATTCGTGGTGCATTTGTTGTCCAGGCCCGTCATAACCGGGTTCACAGCGGCGGCCGCCGTCATCATTAGTATGAGCCAGCTCAAGGGCCTGCTGGGCATCGCGATGCCACGACAAACGGATGTCATTTCCATGCTGGGGGCGGCCGCGGGTGGCGCCGGGGACATCCACATGCTGACCCTCGGCATCGGGGTGGCAGGCATGCTGCTTCTTTTCGCGCTTCGCACGTGGGCGCCCCGAGTCCCCGGCGCCCTGGTGGCCGTGGTCCTGTCTACACTGGGCGTGTGGTGGTTCCGGCTCGATCTCCAGGGCGTGGATACCGTAGGCATCATTCCGTCGGGATTTCCTGAGTTCGGACTCCCAGACCTGGACTTCGAGGCATTCCGGGTCCTGGTGCCGACAGCTGTCACGCTCTCGCTGGTCCAGTTCATGAACGTGATCTCGATTGGCAAGGTGTTCTCGGCGCGCCACGGCTACCGCGTGGACCCAAACCGGGAGTTGAATGCGATGGGCGCGGCCAACATCCTCGGAAGCTTGTTCCAGGCCGTCCCGGGCTCAGGGAGCTTCTCCCGGTCTGCCGTGGGTGAAGGTGCCGGCGCCCGGTCGCCCATGAGCAACCTGGTCGCCGCAGGTGTCATCGCGCTCACCATGGCGTTCCTGACGCCGCTGTTCTTTTACCTGCCGACTCCCATCTTCGCTGCCATCATCATCATGGCCGCGATAAGTCTGCTGGATATCCGCGAAATTCGGTTCCTGTTGCGCACGAAGCGGGTGGATGGCATCATCGCCCTCGTGACCTTTGCGGCTACGCTCGTCCTGGGCATCCAGCAGGGAATCCTGACCGGCATTTCCCTTTCCGTCGTGGCCATCATGGCCCGGATCGGGCGTCCGCACATTGCCGTTCTCGGTCTCATTCCGGGCACGCAGACCTTCCGCGATCCGGCCAATCATCCGGAGGCCCGGCCGGTGAAGGACATTTTACTCATGCGGATGGATGCCTCGTTCTCATTCGTAAATGCAGAGCGTTTGCGGGATGCGATCATCGATGAAGTAGCTGGACAAGAATACCGGGCGGTGGTCATCGATGCGCAGTCGATCAATGATCTCGATACGACAGCCCTCGCCGTCCTGGCCGAGTTGCACGAAACGCTGGCCGCCCGGGACATTGCCCTGGCCGTGGGTGGCGTGAAGGAATCGGTCATGCGGGTTGTGCGCGAATCAGGGCTGGACATCCAGATGGGCCCCGGACACTTCTACATCAGCCCCTTCGATGCTGTACAGGCATTCCTGCACGAATGGGGCGCCCCCTTGCTACCCGTCGGCCTCGGTGGCGAGCCGCCGCAGCGTACGACGCGTCTGGACTAGACGGGACGACCAACAGTCCATCCAGTGACCTGGTGCACGGCGCTCGAGGCCGTACCACATGGCCTCTGTTTCGTCGATATGCGATTCCAGGGCGAGACATACGTCGTCCACACGCTCATACGAAACGGCCGACCGAAGCAGCCCTTCCAGGCCCCGTGCGCGGCTACCGAAACCGATGGGCAGCGAAAGCGCTCGTGAGAGAACCCGGATGTCCGAGTGCGTCAAGAACAGCGCCGACCGTGCCGGTGTGGCGAGGTACAATCCAATCCTGGCCAGATCGGTACGTTCATTGGACAGGATATCTTCTGGCTCGCCCTCCGGAAGCACACCAGGACCCTCGGATCCTTCGCTTTCACAGGCCGTGGCGAGCAGTTCCTCGACGCGGCGTGCCCAATCCAGGAAATCCTGGTGGGCCGTCAGTCGCTGGATGGCTTGCGTACAAAGCGGCAACCACGGTGCCAGCCAGTGCACAACAAACCGATAGGCCGCCGGCTGTCCTTCGGACTCCAATACCCGGGCCGCTTCGTACAAAAGGACACCCGCGTGATCGGCCGGAACGCTGGCGAGTGTGGCCATGTCGAGGGCTTTCGACGAGACAGCTGCGTACGCGGATTCCGAGACGGATCCCCCCAACATGCCATCGGCCGACAGGAAAAGAGACGCCACGGGCATGGCCTCGTGCATGAACACACTGTAGTGCCCGGCAGCCCATTCATCGTCCTTCTGCTCGTCCGGCGAGAGACTCAACGCTCCAAGGGCTCGTATGTCGTCAGGCGACATCACGCACGGCCCCGCAGCATCCCTTTCCAATAGAGAACAGGAAGGAGGAATCGTTTCATCATCATCATGGACCACCGCTCCTTGGTGGTGTCGAACGGGAACGAGGGGTCGGGCCTGTTGTCATAATCGAATTCGGCCAACACCAGGCTGTTGTACCCGGTCACGAGTGGGCAGGACGAATAGCCATTGTACGATTCTCCTGCACCCACCGTGCCTTTGTCCATGTGTTCCAGGAGGTTGGCAACAAGGATCGGAGCCTGTTTGCGTACAGCCGCTCCGGTTTTTGCATTCGGGGTGCTGGAGACATCCCCCAGCGAGAATACGGTCGGATACCGGTTGTGTTGGAACGTGTGCTTCTGCACATCGACCCATCCTTCCGGGTTCACCAGCGTGCTTTCACGGATAAAATCCGGTGCAGATTGCGGCGGTACCACGTGGAGCATATCGAACGAAAACTCCTTCGTCGTTTGTTTTCCTTCCGGATCGGTCACGCGGATGACGGCTACTTTCTCGTCCCCCTTTACCGCAACGAGCTCGTGCTGGAGATTGAACGTGATCCCATAGCGCTCAATGACCTTGTAGAGCGTTTCCTGGAACTCCGGCACGCCGAATACGACCGTGCCTGGTGACATGAATTGGATGTCCACATTGTCCAAGTGACCATGCTTCCTGAGGTAGTCTGCCGCCAGGTACATGATTTTCTGCGGCGCACCACCGCACTTGATGGGCGTGGCCGGCTGTGTGAAGATGGCACGACCCTTCTTGAGGCCCTGCAACACCTCCCATGTGTAGGGTGCCTTGTCCGCACCATAGTTCGAGCACACACCGTTTCGGCCAATCGTTTCGGCCAAACCATCAATCAGGTGCCAGTTTATCTGGATGCCGGGAGCCACCACGAGATAGTCATAGGTGATGGTCCTCCCCGAACCGAGTGTCACCGCCGAGCGATCGGCATCTATGGCCGACGCGCGGTCCTGTATCCACGTCACACCTGCAGGAATGAAGTCTGCCATGGGCCGCACGGTATCGGCTATCGTATTGATACCCCCTCCGACGAGCGTCCACAAGGGTTGGTAGTAATGCGTGTCAGAAGGTTCGATAATCGCGATATCAAGCGATTTGCGAGCCTTCTTGAGCCGGGCAGCCACAGTGATACCGGCGGTTCCGCCCCCTATGATGACGATGTTGTGACGACTGTTCATGACGACTTCTCCGCGAAATTGACTACCGATGCTGATCCAAATATAGACTTGTCATGACAAGCTGTTTTGAAGATGGCGCGGATGTCCTGCGAATGATCGCTGAACAAACACAGGGCGACATGGAGAAACGCCTTGTTATGAACGGCTCTGGTCCGTGGGTGGTCGTCCGAACGGGTTTTCAGGCAACGCATACGCTTCTTTGACCGGCTTCAATGGCCGCTTGTACCAGTATGGTCGCCGTGTTCCGTCCGGGCTGAAATCCATGGCAGACCTGGAGAGTGCCACCCACTCCCGGTAGTTTTCCATGGACGCCTCGGTATCGACGCTCACATCTCCGTGCCGGTCTTCCGGGCGGGCCTTCTCCACGTTGTACGCCTTCTGCAGCCAGCAGTGATGTCCAGAAACGGGGTCGGGTTGCACGGCATGCGTCAGGTTCTGATGCACACCCACATCCTCCCACCAGATCCGGCTGGTATCCGGGTCGAAGGACTCCCAGGCACCCGCTCCATGCACGACACGCAAGCGATTGTCTTCGGCCTTGTCCTGATCGATGGTGACCAGATTCGATGCCCCCTGATTCAGGCCTTCTCCTTCTTTCAATCGCCACCTTCCGAGGTGGTGGCTCATGGCAATCACGCCGGGCTTGATGCCTTCCGTGACCCACACCTTGTCCACGAAATACCCAATCCGCGTCGTTACGCGGATGAGCCCCCCCGTGTCCACACCCAGGCGGCGGGCGTCTTCAGGGTGCATCCAGACAGGGTTCTTGTGACTGAGTTCGTACAACCACTTGGCGTTCGCAGACCGTGTATGGATAAGCGTTGGCAGCCGGAAGTTCGGCAGCAATAGCATTTCACCCTTGGCCCGGTCAATGTTGTCGGGGTGCACGTGGCTCTTGAGCGTCCACGGAAGCGTGTACTCCTTCTCCTTCCAGCCCCAATCGTGCAAGGTGGGCGAAAAGAACTCCATGAGGCGGCTTGGCGTGGTGAAACCGACGCGGGGCACGCCATCGACCATGATGCCCACGACCGACCCGTCCTTTACGATGCGACCACGGTCATCCACTTTCGTGCCATCGGTGGCGGCACCCTTTTCATAGGGCACATAATTGTCCTTCGTGACCTCGAACGCGGCATATTTCCGCATGTATTCGAGAGGCGTGAGACCTTCTGCGGCAGCAACTTCCGGCAATCCCGGTACACTGTTTTCGAAGATCCACCGGTAGTACTCGTCGACCGTAACCGTCTCCCCGGGTCGATACGGACTCTCGAAGTGTTGCCGCACACCAAGCGCCCCATCGGGGTCCATGGCCAACGACAGTTCGATCCAGAATTCGTTTTCCTCCCAGACCTCGCCCGGATTCGCCTCGTAGGTAAATTTCACAGGCTTGCCGAGCCGCTCCATGGCTACACGGCGAACCGGCTGGCGGAAGGCGATCCATTGCCCGGAATGCGTTTCCTGGCTCATGAGGTCGTGGCGTTCTCCGGCGTGTCCCATGGGCAGCACGTAGTCCGCGAACCATGCCGATTCGTTCCACGTGGGCGTCATCGCTACGTGGCACTTCATTTTCTCCTCGTCCTGCAGCGCCTTCATCCACATGAATCCGTCCGGATTTATCCAGAGGGGATTGTAGACACGCGTAAAGTAGACATCGATTTCGCCCCGACCTTCCTCCAGGAAGTGCGGCAGCAGGAAGCTCATTTCGTAAAAGGCGAGCGGCCACTCGTGGGGCATATGCAGTTCATTCCAGGCATTGAATGCCGGCGGCGACTCGAACGGCTTCGGGACGAACTTATTCCAGGAGTTTCCGGAGGTGCCGCCCTCTGTTCCGATGCTGCCCGTCAGGACATTCAGGAACAGGATGCAGCGGGCAACCTGCCAGCCACCCAGATTTCCGATGGATGCCGAGCGCCATGTGTGCGTGGCCAGACGGCCCTGGCAGCGGGCCACCATGTCGGCGGCTTCTCGGATGCGAGATTCCGGGACCTGGGCCTCTTTCGCGGCCCGTTCGAACGTGTATTCGGAATAAAGGGTCTTCAGAAGCCGGTCGAATACCTCGAAGTCTGCACGATCCTCTTCCAGGTCGAATGCGTCGCGGCTCAGGAGTTCGGTGATCCGGTCCCGGATCTTGTCCCACGAGGATGGGTCCGGCAAGTCGAAAGGAACGTCTTCGTATGGCTTCGTCCGGAAAAACTCGAGCGTCTCGCGCCAATTCACCCACCGACGCACGAATTCCTTGTCGTAGAGGTCGTTCTGAATAAGATGGTTGGCCATTGCGAGCAGAACGGTCTGCTCAGAGCCCGGCCATGTCGGGAGCCACACGTCCGACTTCGACGCCGTATTGGACAGGCGCGGATCGAACGTGATGAGCTTCGCGCCGCGCACCTTCGCTTCCATGATGCGCTGGGCGTGTGGATTGAAATAGTGCCCGGTCTCCAGATGGCTCGAAATAAGCAGGATGACATTGGCGTTCGCATGATCGGGACTCGGACGATCGAACCCGGACCATGCAAAGTAACCTGCTCGGGCGCCGGCTGAACAGATGTTTGTATGGCTGTTGTGGCCATCCACACCCCATGCCTGGATGCACCTGTTCGTGAACCCGTCCTCACCCGGACGCCCCACGTGGTACATGATGCCGTCACGTCGCTTCTCGCGACTGGCGCGCATCTTCTCGCCGATCTCTGCCAGGGCATCGTCCCAGGAAATACGCTTCCACTTGCCCTCGCCCCGCTTTCCGACTCGTTTCAGCGGGTAAAGAATGCGTTCCGGGTCGTAGATCTGGTTGATGGTCGCCGGGCCCTTGGCACAGTTGCGGCCCCGACTGCCCGGATGCTTCGGGTTGCCTTCGAATTTCTTGATCTCCAGGGTTTCCCGATCCACGTAAGCCAACAGCCCGCACGCACTTTCGCAGTTGAAGCAGACGGTTGGAACCAGCGTGTAGTGACGAGCGACTTTCTTCGGCCACTGCTTGCCGTCCCATTCCACCCAGTCATCCCACCGGTCAGTAGGAGGGTACTGGCTCATGCGCCCGTCCGGGTGAACGACCGTGGTCATGTCCGGCTTCTTGTCAGATTCCGTGAATGCCGGTAGGCCGAAGGGTGCGTCGCTGTCGCGGGAGTAGTTGGGTGCCATATCAGCTGTTGGGAATATCCTGTGGCGCCATCACAAAGGCGTGCTCATAGAGGTACAGTCCGACCAGCGTGCCCAAACCGGCGATACCGGCAGCCACGGGCCCGGCCACGAACAGGAGACCGAGTGGTACGATGTGACCAATGAGTACGCTGCCCAGCCAGAAGGCCCGGGCGTACCGTCCATGTGTGATGGAGTGGGCCGCCTTGGCAGCCGCTTCCGATGCATGGGTCATGCCGAATTCGCCGAACAATGTGACTACCAGGTCGAGTCCGAGGGCCAGGCCAAGCACGAGACGGGCCATGCGGGCCCAGTCGGCAGGCATGTCCATGAACATACCCGCAACGAGCAGGAACGCCGCGCCGGCAAACGCTGCCTGGACCATGAGGTGGAACGGCAGGAGGGAGCTCTGCCACAGATCGCGCCCCTCGGCCTGACCGAACAGGAACGCGGTGTAAATAGCCACACCCACGGCGAAAGGCGTTCCGACCCACAGCAGCCATGGACGCACGAGATCGGCATTCCACCAAGCACCGTCGGACCAACCCAGCCACGTTGCTGTCTCGGCGGCCCACCAGAATGTCACGATACCACTGAATGCAATGAGCAGGTATGCACCGCGTACGAGCCAGCTTTTCCATTGCGGCCGAAAAACGATGCGCAGGAAACGCTCCGGGCGTTCCAGGTCAAAGACGAGAAGTCCCGTCGTGATCACTAGGAAGGCCAGCGCCGCCGTAGCGATACCGGCCAGGAGGCCTGCATCGGGCGTGAGCCACCCCAGGCCCGTGCCGACGGCCGCCATGGCGAACAGTCCGGCCGCAATGCCTTTTGTGACGAGGTAGGCTGGAACTGGCCAGTGCCAGGGGATCTTGTGCTGGGCGTTGTAGACAACCTGGGTCATCTGCTCGGCCATGCGTCCTTCTCCGATCTGTATGGGACCACCGGTCGGTGTGCCCTGGGTACCGGGGGTACGAATGTGTGTGCCGCTGGCGGACATTTTCCCGGATGGCGGATGCGTGGTTCCGTGTCCGTCACCGTGTCCGACTGTACCATGGGCGTCATCTCCGTGCAGGGCCAGGACATCGGCCCAGGCAAAACTTGTCGGCGTCCTTTCCGTGGCTGTCGGATGCATGGCCACGTCCTCACCACCGATGTAGAACAGCTTGGGCGCCGTGCCCTGTTCGGGCTTCCGCACCGTCACCTTGTTCTCGGCCAGCATTTTGGCAATTTCGGTGTCGGGATTGTCCATGTCACCGGCAATGATGGCATGCTCCGGACATACGACCACGCAGGCCGGCTCAAGGCCCACTTCGACGCGGTGGGCGCAGAAGTGACACTTCGCCGCGGTGTGCGATTCCGGATCGATGTAGATGGCGTCATACGGACACGCCTGCATGCAGGCCTTGCATCCGATGCACACATCCGGATCGAATTCGACAATACCGTCCTCCCGTTGGTACATGGCCGTTACCGGGCAAATACGGACACATGGAGGATTGGAGCAGTGATTACACCGCGTCACCTGGAAACTGCGGCGGACGTTTGGATACACGCCCTTTTCCACACTCTTGACCCAGGTTCGCTGGACACCCAGAGGCACCTCGTTCTCGCTCTTGCAGGCGGTCGAGCATGCGTGGCACCCGATGCAGGTGTCATTGTTGATGATGAAGCCGTAATTCATAACTTGTAATATCAAGTAATGTCAAGTAAAACTCAACCTAAATCGGCGGGTCGATTGACATTTTTCAAAACGGCATCTTTCAGCGGAATACTGCGGACTTCCAGGCCCTCCATGCACCTGAAAACGGCCGATTCACCGTTGTCCAGCCGCAAAGACACTTCACGCAGCGCCCGCGGCGACCAGATCCCGCACAGGGGTTGAAGGCGTCCTGTGACCTCGGCACGGGCACAGACCAGGTCACATGCCTCCGAACCCGGATCATCCAGCAACTGCCGTATGGTCTGCTGGTCGACAGCCGGAAGGTCCACAGCCAGGACGAACAGCGGGCTGAACGCACACCATTCGGCGGCAGCCTCCAGGCCCGCAAGGGGGCCGGCATCGAGCCGCCGGTCCTCCAGAAGGGGTATTTCGGCCAGAGTCGGCGTATCGGGTAGGACCACGCGGCGCGATGCCGGCCCCACAGACACCGCCACATGGTCCACGCACGCGGACAGGTTTTCCACCGCCCGCTCCACGAGCGAGCGGCCTTCCAGCGTGACGAGCGCTTTGGGGCGGCCGAAGCGTTCGCTCCGGCCGCCCGCCAATATGATGCCGTGGCGTATCACAACGGAAAGGTAACACGGGTTGTGTATCTTCCCGCGGACCAACATCGCATCATGCTGTACTTCTACGTAGACAAGGTGAAACACGCCAAGAAAGGTGTGCCACCCGAACGTTTCACGCCGGAGCGACTGTATCGCACGCACCTCGAGGCCCAGGAGGACGAGCGGGGCAAGGTGCTGGTCGTGGACCGGGCCAAGATCGACGCCCCCATCAATGCCCCCCTGGATGCGCTGGAGGAACTCCCGAAAAAGGCCTTGCTCAACGTAAAACCCTATCTGCCCACCCGAGAGGTACTCGCAGGTGGAGGCATCATCACCCGGATGGGCAAGAAAAACCTGAAGGTGCTGCTCATTTTCCGGAAGGGGAAGTGGGATATACCCAAGGGAAAACAGGACCCGGGTGAAAGCATCAAGAAATGCGCAAAAAGGGAAGTCTGTGAGGAATTGGGGATCCCGAAAGTGAAGGTCATCCGATTCCTCGACACCACAGTACATGGCTACCGGGAGCCCGACGCGTTCATCGTAAAAACGACGTACTGGTATCATATGAGCACAACATCGGAGACGTTCGTTCCCCAGGCCGAGGAGAAAATCACGGACGTGAAATGGTTCTCCATCAAGAAGGCCCGTCGCATATTGGGCCATGCCACACTTGTGCACCTGCTGGACCGGGTGGAACCCGAATTGATGAAAGCCCATTAAGGCGTATATTCCCGTACATTTCGATCCCGGCCTGCTACGCGCTGGTCATCATTCCCACGCTCGACGTACGAACCCTTGTCCGAACTGGAAGCAAAACTTGCCCGGCGCGCACGCGCTTCTACCAAACGGAACAAGCGCAGGGACCGAAAAATCGGTCTACCAGCGATTGTCGTTTTTTGGCTTGTCGCACCGTTGGGCGTTGCTGGTGCTGCCCTGCCCGTAGTCCTGAATTACGGTTGGGTATACTTGACCTTTTCGGCCATCCTGGTTCAGATCGGCATCCTCATGCTGAACGACCGGCGCGGATTCATCCGTTCGCGGGAAATGCGGCGAGCGTACGAATCCCGTCGTCACTTCTCCATCCTGGAGACCATCATTCTGTTTCTGCTCATCATGGGCGACATGTTGGTGGCGGCGTACGCTATTCTGATGAACAACGCGCCCTGATGTGCCAGAGGGTGAACCCGTCTGGTCGACTTACTGGCCCACCTGGAAAATGGCGTTCGCCATGAGCAGCCGACCGGCATACCAGAAACTGCGGTATATCGGGTCATCCAGGAGATAGACAACCGTTCCGGCACCCATCGATTCCGAGCCGAAGGAGAGCGTTTCCGGCATCTTCGCCGCCGCTTTGTAGCCGACATGTCCGGAGACCCGCCCGCCGATGGTGCCCGTATTCCAGGCAGACGAACCGATCATTACAGGCGGCCCTTCCGACTGCAGACGCAGCAACCAGGTTGACGGACCGAAACCATAGGCCAGGGGATGGGTGGGGTCAACGTCGATGGAAAAGACAGCGCCAGGGTTGGACCTGGGTGTCCGGGCACGCTCACGATCCGCAAATCGCTCATCCAGTTCAATACGTGTTTGTGTACTGTCTGCGGGATCGGCCTTCTCCGGAGATTTCAGAGAGAACCCTTCCTTCCCGGCCAGCCATGATGCGGCAGCGTCCAGAGCGACCAAACGACCACCGCCCCGAACCCAACCACGAATGCGGTCCAGGCCGGAATCGTTCAGTATGGACCCGTACGATCCGGACGGCAGGATAAGCACATCGTATTCGTCCAAATCCACACGGGCCATATTATCCGTCGGGATCCGGGTGATCGGATACTGCCACGTTTCGTCGAACAAGTGCCACGTCTGTCCTACGGACGATGTCCGGGCGGGCGACCCGAACAGCATGCCAACGCGTGGCGGCTTCAGGTAGACGACATCGGAAGAACCAAGGTCTGGGCCATCGTCCACAAAGCCGGACATGACGGGAAAGGCCATGCCGTCGTGCATGGCGGCCACCGCGCGCACCTTGTCATCGAACTCGGTACCGAACCGCTCGTTACCACGGCGGGTCACCACCAGCGAACCGCGCGGAAACGTGTGCTCGCCAACCGTGACCGGTTCCTGGATGGCCCGCACGCGCAGGCCGGTGCGGAACAGGTGCGACAGCAACGCAGCGTCCTCGGCATCGTCCCAGGCAAACAGGTAGGCATAGGCCGGTTCGTCGCTCGTTGCCGCATGGGCGGAAGACCGGCTGCTCCAGTCCCGGAGTTCCGGCGCGGTCGACACGGCCCACGCGTCGAGATCATATGCATAGGGCAGGGCCCAAGCCGTGATATCGTAGGTGAGTGAGTCGGGAATCTGGCTTTCGGGCTCGAACAGGACGCGCACCATGGTGCCCCGCGGCTGGGCGCGGGGCACCACCAGGTCTCCCGCCTGCGTGGTCACCGACCCGGCGCCGTTCTGCCGATAGTCATGGCCCCTGAGCCGGACGCCCTCGGCCGGAGCGCCGTAGCGGATGCCCAAGCGGTCGAGGTGGGCGGCGAGCGCAGCGAGCCGCCCCTGACCACCCGGTGAGCGAAGCACATAGGCCGCAGCTTCACCGGCAGGCACCGTCATGGCGCGGTCGAAATAGGCCCCGAACTGCTCCACCAGCTCAGAGGAATGCCGTGAGGCTACTTCCACGGTCGACATACCGGTGGTGTAATGCCCTGCAATGCGCGTCGACAGCGTAAGCGTATCACCCTCGGCCGTCTTTATGCCCAACCCGGCATACCCACTGCCACCCTGCTCGTAGGTCATGCCGACGGCGCCGTTGAAGGTCGGAAAGGTATCGCCGTAGCCCGGGTAGAACAGGTCGAATACCTGTTTCGTGAAGTAGAGCCATCCGTTGGCGTCGAAATAACGGGCGTGATTGCGGCCAATCGTCTCCTGGAACGCCAGCTGCCAATCCGTAATGACGGCGTGGTAGGGAGGAGAGGCCGGCGCAAAGTAATAGGGGTTGTTCACACCCTGTTCGTGGAAATCCACGTGCACATGCGGCATCCAGCGGTTGTACTGGGCAATGCGAGCCCGCGTCTCCTGCTGGGTGAGCCAGGACCAATCCCGGTTCAGGTCAAAAAAGTAGTGGTTCGTTCGCCCTGACACCCATGGTTCGTGATGTTCGGCGCCATCGCCGTCCAGGTCCGGCTCGGCCCCAACCATCTGATTGTACCAGTTTACATACCGGTCGCGACCGTCGGGGTTGATCATGGGATCGAGGATGACAACTGTATTCTCGAGCCAATCCCCGGTGCGCTCGTTGCTCCCGTCGGCCAGTTCGTAGAGCGTCTGCATGGCGGCCTCCGAGCTGACCGATTCATTGCCGTGAACGTTGTAACTGAGCCATACGATGGCGATGGGCGGCCCTTCCGGATTCCCTTCCAACAGGTTGGCACGCTTCAGGTTGTCGGTACGGATGGACTCGAGGCGCTCCAGGTTGGCAGGCGTCGAAATGGTGGCCAGTACCAACTCCCGGTGCTCGTACGATTCGCCATACGGAGCCTGGGTCGCACGCTCACTCGCGTCCGCAACATGGCGCACATAATCCAGCACCTGTTCGTGCCTGGTGAACCGCTCTCCCAGTTCATAGCCCAGGAACCGGGCAGGAGTCATCAGTTCAGACGTATTCTGGGCAAGCGTATCTGCAGCCGAAACGGCAAACAGAAGCAAGAAAAGAGCAATCAGGCGCATGGTGTACTTTCTTTGACGGGTGCACATCAAAGTAGCGCGTCCATCAGTCAATCCGAAATCCATGTCCCTGCGAAACCGACCGTGGCCCGTCCTGCTGGCAATTTCGATTGCCGCGCTGTTCTTCGCGCAGCTCCTGCTGCAGACGTCACGTCCAGACACTGGCAACCCTGTCATGACGGACCGCGAGGCCGGTAAGCCTCCACAGGGTTTCCCGGACCATTTCAGGGAAATGCAATCGCTCATTCGCACAGCCGAGGGTAGCGACCGCTCGTACCAGCCTGGATACAGACTCGAGGTCATGAAGGCAGCCAGGGCTGTGGCCAAAAAGGGGAGTGCCCCGTTGCCATGGAAAGAGCGTGGGCCATCCAACGTAGGCGGGCGGACGCGGTCCATCATTGTCGACATCGCGGATCCGTCCAACGACACCTGGCTGGCAGGAAGCGTAGGAGGAGGAATCTGGCGGACGACAGACGGAGGGCAGAACTGGACGGCCATGACCGAAGACTGGCCAGCGCTGTCGGTGGCCTCCATGGTTCAATCACCTTCGTCACCCGGCGTCATCTATGCCGGAACGGGGGAAGGATTTGGCAATATCGGCTCCATTGTGGGTGATGGAATTTTCAAGTCAACTGACGGCGGACTGTCGTGGATGCCAACCATCAGCGCCCGCACCGACAGCCGTTTTGCCTACGTGAACCGACTCATTGTTCATCCAACCAACCCGGATCACGTACTCGCTGCAACGAACGCAGGCGTTTTTGCATCGACAGATGGGGGCTCATCCTGGTCCCGGTCATCGTTTCAGGGAGCCGCAGGGGGACAGGCCCCTGGCCGCGTTTCGCAGATCGCAGCCGATCCAACTGACTTTTCCACTCAATTCGCTGCCGTAACCGGTGACGGAATCTGGAAATCAACGGACAGCGGCACCACATGGCACTATTCCGGCGAAGGCCTGGCCATGCAGCCGGGCGGGCGCGTTGAATTCGGCCTTTCTTCGATGCAACCGGGGCGCCTTCTCGCCGTGACCGAAGTGACAGGAGGCCTGGAAGAAGTATTCGTCTCGGACAACGGTGGCGACATCTGGGCGCAGATAGCAACAACCGGGACAGACGACATTGCGCGCGACCAGGGGTGGTATGACCTTGCCGTCGCCGCTCACCCCTACGATGCCGACGTGTTTTTCGTTGGGGGCGTTGATATGTACCGGCTCACGCTTTCAGGAACACAGGACGCCTTTGCCGTGGCCGTCGACCAGGTTGACACGTCCGATTTCCTGACCTTCGTCAATTTCGGCGCGGAGTTTCTTTCCGGCGGACTGAGACTCGGCATCAACGATGAAGAAGCCATTGTCACTCCTGAACAACTTACATCGGTCGAAATCCGTTTTGGCCCGGGCCGCTCCCAGAAAGCACATCGGTTCACGCCACCAGATGGTCCCGGTATCGACTTTGCAGAGTACCCGTATAGTGGCTACGTAGACGTACCATTCGAGGTCTGGGATATCGCGGGCAACAGGCAGCTGCATGTATCCTTCCGGGACAGGGAGGGAGACGGTGCCTTCAATCTCATTCCGCGTGATGACAATAACCTGGGCCGGGAATACATTCTCATCCATGCAGCGACGTACACACCTGGAGGCCCCGATCCTCAGATCGGACAGAACGGCGGCACCGTGCAAGGCCTCATATACTTCTTGTGGCCCATGTTGCAGGATGAAGGAACGTGGAACCCGGCCTCCTTGCCGGAATCGCTGCTCCGGTTCAACCTGGGGCAGGCCGTCGCGCCATCAGACTATGCCGCGCAACAGATTGGATCGGGCGTTCATGTGGACCACCACATCCTCCTGACAATACCGACCAACAGCACAACCGGGTCATTCGAAATGCTCTCCGGGAATGATGGCGGGGTTTTCTTCTCGTCAAACGGCGGCGGCTCCTGGGTGGATCGAAGCCGGGGTTACAACACGTCACAATTCTACGGCGTGGACCGCAAGCCCGGAGCTACCATCTACATCGGGGGCATGCAGGACAATGGAACGTACCGCTCCTTCGCTCCGCTACCCTCGGTTCCCGGCCATATTCCGGGCTGGACGTCCGGAATCGGCGGTGATGGATTCGATGCCGTCTGGCACCAGACCGATCCGAACCGGATGATCGGCGGATCGCAATACAACAACTTTCTTCGGTCGGTGAACGGCGGGCAATCCTTTGCTGCGGCCACCTCGGGCATGTTGGATTCTGGCAGCGAAACGGCCACTGCTCCATTCGTCAACTCGCTGGAACGCAACGCTTTCAACTCTGATATTCTGTATGCCATCGGTGGATCGGGCGTCTGGAGAAGTACCGACTTTGCCGCATCCTGGTCGCTCAGCGCCATTCCTGCTGACCAATGGGGTTTTGTTCGCAACGGGCGTGGAACGGTACGACCATCGCTTTCCGATGCCAATATCGTGTGGGCCGGAAACGAAATGGATCCCGTCAATGACGGTGGTACCGACGTATTGGGTCAACTTCACGTCTCCACGAACGGTGGTGTGTCATTCGCCCCCGTTCCTGCGTCCCCTCTGTCGCCGAGCCGGATGTCCGGACTCGCCACGCATCCGACCGAACCAGGAACCGTGTATGCTCTCTTTTCCGCGTCCGGGGCCGCGAAAATCCTCCGCAGCGAGGATATGGGGCAGACCTGGGAGGACCTTTCGGGCTTTTCAGAGACCGAGAACAGCTTTTTGAGCGTCCGGGGCTTCCCCGACGTTGCCGTCCACGACCTGCTGGTCATTCCGTCGAATCCGGACGTAATCTGGGTCGGAACGGAGGTCGGACTTTTCGTTTCCGAGGACCGGGGAGCGTCCTGGTCGTACTCCGATAATGGTCTCCCGGCCGTCTCCATCTGGCGGATGAAGCTCATCGGCGACGAGATTGTACTGGCCACTCATGGCCGCGGGGTATGGGTGGTATCCGTTGCAGCCGTTGACGCTTCTGTGACGGCGAATGAAGCCGCCGAAGAACTGCCAGGTGCGCTTCAGCTCGGCGCCTCCTATCCCAATCCATTCCAGGACCGCGTGACCATTCCTGTCCGGCTGGACCAGACAGAAACGCTGCGCCTCACAATCCACGACGCGACGGGACGCCAGGTGGCCGTACTGTTCGATGGCGTACAACCCGCAGGTGAGCATTCGTTCGAATGGAACGCATCCGGACGGGCTGCAGGCACCTATATGCTGCGACTGGAAGCCGGCGGAAAGGTCCGAACAGCGAGCCTTGTGCATATTCGCTGACCGCGGAGCGCAAACCGGACACTTTTCATCGTACTCAACAAGAGGACGAACCGCCGCCTTTCCATCGTCCCAACAACAGGAGCCCGCTCCTGCACATGAACCGTTTCCGACTGCTTCCCGTTTTCGTGGTCTTGGCCACGCTGCTGACGCTGTGGCCCTCCGAGGCCCAAGCGCGTCAATCCGACGTACGTGTCGTGTATTCCGTCCAGGAAGTTCGCAGTGGACGATTCATCTCACACGTCTCCTTGACAAACATGACGTCCCAGCCCTTGTCGGCTTGGTCGATGTCATTCCGCATGGATGACCCCATCGACGGGATGGACAATGTTACCTGGAGCCGCTTCGGCAACATCTATGATGTCCAGGGAGCCGGCGTCACGCACAGGATTGAGCCCGGAGGAGTGGTGTGGTTCACGCTCCACGGCGTCACGTCCGGCCCGACGGCCGAACGTCCCCGCTCCTGCTCCTTCAATGGCCTCTCCTGCACGGTCGAATCGGCCGACCAGCCGGTCGTGGAGCAAGTGGCCATCCAGGACCTGATCGTATCGGCCTGGATCGCGGAACAGGACCAGACCACGTTCACGGGACACATCGTGGTCCGGAATCCAACCGATATCGACCTGAACCACTGGACCATGTCGTTCTCGTCCACCTCGCTCATTACTGGCATCGAGGGCGTTGACTGGACCCGATCGGGATCGACGTACTCGGTGGAAGGGAAAGCGGCCACGTCACGCGTTCTCGCAGGTGGTTTCGTCTTCTTCACCTTCAACGGAGTCCATAACGGATCGCCCCAGATTCCGCTGGGATGCCAGATAAACGGTGTGGCCTGTGCCTTCTCCCAGCCCGACCGCCTCATCGAGACACCGCGCATGAAATTGTTCATGAAAGTGGACAAGATCAGCGAGACGGTATTTGAAGGGTACGTCGTTCTCGAAAACCCGACCGATGAGGACCTGGAGTCCTGGACACTGCGGTTCAACCTCGAGGACCGGATTACCATGGTGGGGCGCGAAACGTCATGGTCACGCTCCGGCGACCTCTATACCATCCATGGCGAGAACGGACTGAAGCGCATTCTGCGCGGGACCAGCGTCTACTTCCCGATTGCCGGTACGTACGAAGACGATATTGAACCGCCCAGTGACTGCACGGTGAACGGCGTGCTGTGCCTCATTGACTCCGAAGGCACGACCGTTCAGCCCACGTCGACGAATGACGGAGGTACGGGTGGCGGTGATACGGGCGGTGGCGATACAGGTGGAGGTGATACCGGAGGCGGTGATACAGGCGGAGGAGACACGGGTGGTGGCACGGTTACATGCGCTGACACAGACGCTGCCACGACCGGGATTGCGGAAATTGATTTCCTCTTTCTGCATGTGTCAGCTACGAATTATACCGCACAGATTTCGATTACCAATACCGGAGGCGGTCTCATCCGCGGCTGGGATTTGGCATTCCGGCTCGTGGACGGCATGTCAATTACCCGCCATTGGGCTTCTGTATTTACACAGAATGCAGACGGCTCCTTCGTTGCATCCAACGACTCTAGCAACGACTGCATTGCCGAAGGTGAAGTCGAAAACTTCGGATTCGAAGGGACCTATGCCGATGTGCTCGCCGAACCCGTCGGATGCGCCTTCGGCACGCAGTCCTGCGTTTTCCTCCGGGCCATGCAAACCGATCGCGAACAGGAAGCAACCGTTCCTGCATCGGCCGTCGTCGCATCGGCCTTCCCGAATCCGTTCCAGACGACCGCGCGCGTCGTGCTGCAAACCGATGTAACGCAACATGTCCGGGTCGATGCCTGGGACATGCTGGGACGCCGCGTCCAGCATCTCTTTGAGGGGACGCTCGTGGCCGGATCGGATGAAATGGTGACGCTCGACGGCGCGTATCTTCCTTCCGGCATGTACATCATCCGCATGGAAGGAGAAGATGGTCGTTCCCACACCCGCTCGGTTCTGCTGCAGAAATAACGGATCGGCCTTCGGCCTGTTGGTCACCGGACTGTTCCTGCTCCTGCCCGCGTGTCAGTCGTCTCCGACGGATGGCTACTCTGTCACGTTCACTATTGACATGCGAACGGAAATAGCGGAAGGCCGCTTCCGCCCCGTTCAGGATTCACTCGGAGTCCGCGGGTCCATACCGCCGTTGAGCTGGGGCGCCTCCATCAGCTTGGGCGATGCGGACGGCGACTCGGTCTATACAGGTCGCGTGCTGTTTCCACGTCCTGGAACGGTGGATTACAAGCTCAAAATCGATTCCGAATCCGGCGATGCGAATGCAGGATGGGAGTCCGGGCGGAATCGAAGGTTGGTTGTCCGGGCCGACACGATCGTACAGGTGGAGCGTCGCTTCGACGAGCCGATGACCGACCTTCCGTCGACCCTCCAGGAAAACGTCGAGGTCCTGCCACCCTTCGAATCGGCGTACGGATTGCCGGACCGCCCGCTCGCCGTGTACCTGCCTCCGGGATATGCGGACGACGACACCACATGGTACCCGGTTCTGTATCTGCACGACGGTCAGAACGTCTTCGACCAGGTCGGCGTCGGTACGGAATGGGAGGTCGATGAAGCGGCCAATCGGCTCATTGACAGCGGTGCCATCCGACCCGTCATCATTGTGGCCATCGGCAACACCGGCAACAGGATGTCGGAATACACGCCCGTTCCGGGACCCGACGGACAAGGTGGCGACGCCGCGGCCTACGCAGCCCTGTTGACGGACGAAATCATGCCCTATATCGAAGCCCGCTACCGCGTACGACACGGACCGGAATCCACTGCGGTGGGAGGATCATCGCTCGGCGGTCTCGTTACACTGTACTTGATGGCGCAACACGCCGACAGGTTCGGAAGCGGACTCGTCGTGTCACCGTCCATTTGGTGGGCCGACAGGGCCATCCTCGACGATATGCCCGAACCAGGGCCAAGCCGGCGATTGTGGGTTGACGTGGGGACCATGGAAGGTGCCAGGATGTTTTCCGATGTGCGGCTCCTGCACGACGGGCTGTTGGCAGGTGGATGGAAGACCGGAGTGAGCCTGGCCTACTCCGAGGTGGAAGACGCAGCCCACAGCGAGAGGGCCTGGGCAGCTCGAGTCCCCGACATGCTGCGATTTCTGTACGGTCAGACCGTCGACACGGAGAAATAACGACCGTAGTGGTTACCCCCGCCGCAAATTCCGGGGTTTGACACGTAAAAATACGTAGATCATCGTATTAATAAGTATCGGTCAATGGTCGGTATTGAACACAGAAGCGTGCCTGCTACCAACTACACCAAACCCATGCGTCGCTCCTTGCGTCGTACCTCCTCCAGGACCATGGTCAACCCGACCTTGGTCCTGGTCTTGTGTGGCGCGCTTTCCGGGTTTGCCGTACCGGTTGCCGCCCAGAGCGGAGACGTTCTGGCACGTGGCTCGCATGTGGTGACGCTCGGTGTCCGTCCTATCACCGTCCTGGCAACATCCGGCGATCCATTGCCCCTGCTTGCCCTGTCCGGTGGCCGGACGCAGACCGATGTTTCGACGTTCTACAGCCTGACATCCAATGTGGACAACGTCCTGGTTGAAGCGGCTCTGGACCACGCGTTGCCGGCCGGTACGCACCTTGAGGTATCCCTGTCGTCCACGTTGGGCCGGAGCCACAGGTGGACCGATCTTTCCAGTGGGCTCGCAAGCGCCGTGCTGGTAAGCAACATGCGTCGGGGCCTGGAGAACGGGCAGTCCATCGCCTATCGCCTCACGATCGACGACGATGTCGATTCCCTGGAGCTGCAGTCCCGGACCGTGTCCCTTTCTCTTCGGGATCCTGTTTCCGGGAGTTCCCACACGGTGCACCAGGTCGTTACGATTGGCCTGTTTGCGCCGAGCGCGACCTCGCATACGTCGTCGGCTGAATAGCCGGTCGACTCAGGCGGCCTGCCGGAGGGATGGCTCAATCCTGAGCGCCAACCGCGACAGCGCCCGGTGCCGGATCTGTGATACACGTGCTTCGGTAACACCAAGCACAGCACCGATTTCCAGCTGTGTCAGACCTTCGCCGAAGTACAGCTCCAGAATGGTCCGGTCCCGATCCGACAGTGTGGCCGATGCCATATCCATGTGTCTCCGGATATCTGCCCATTCAAGGGCATCGAAGGACTCCATGCAGGATCCATCCTCCAGAACGTCCACCAGCGAGAGTTCATCCTCCCGGGAATCGAAGAGTGAAACGCGGCCACGCTGGAGAGCGTCATACCGAATGCGTTCCACATCGTCAGACGTCAATCCCATGGCGCTCGCAATCAGGAACGTGTCCGGTCTGCTACCCTCCGTCTGGGAAAGTCGGTCTTCCATCGCACGCAGAGACGCCACCTTGGCGCGCCGACGACGTGGCAATGGATCCAGGCGGCGAAGATAATCAATGATCTCGCCCCGAATGCGTGCATACGCGAAGGTTACAAAGCGCGCTCCGGAGTCGGGATCGAATTGGTCGAGGGACTGGAGCACGGCGATGATCCCAACCTGAAAGAGCTCGTCAGGACGGGCCAATTCATCGGACGGTACGTGCAGTTTCGAGATGATGGAGCGGATGATCGGCTCCATGGACAGTGCAACGTCGTCGCGACGCGCCTGGCAAGGATTGGCAACGAAGGCAGCAGCGGCCTGCTCGATGGATGTGAAGGAAGACATGGACTTGGGCGGTTTGTCGTGCAGCCTGGGCCTTGTGCCGTCGGCGTTGCCCTTTCCATGTCAAATGCAATGCCGGAGGCCCTGAACCGCCCTGAAACCCTCTTTGGGGCGCATATGGTGCTCTCGATGCCCTGAAACTGTTTCGCCGTCGAAACAGTCGTGCGATGCCCCCGATACGGCTAACCGCCGATCCCAAGGAGTGCAGCCCGCTCTTCGCTGGTCAACGGGCCGGCCGGTGGCAGGACCAGTACCTGACCAGGAAGCAGCAGCTCGGGGTCGGGAACGCGCTGCTGGTTTGCCTGCCAGATGCGAATCCAATGGAACAGCGTCCCGTAATGGGTGCGCGCGAGCCCCGCCAGTGTATCGCCGGCCCCGACTGTGACAGTGCGGAGTGCGGACGGGTTTTCGACCGGTTCATCGACGTGGGCGTTGTCGGCGGGCATGTCGTCGGTCACGGCAGGTGTGGGGCGGACAGGAGCCCCCAGAGAAAGACCCGTACCTGTCGTAACAAACTGAATGGCACGGCGCCGGGGTCGCATACCGAGCTCCACGCGTTGCTCCCTACCGGATAACAACGTGGTCGTCAACGTGTCCGGAATCGCTTCATAGCCATCCGGAATGGTGGACCCGACAATGAAAACCTCCCATTCACCCGGCACCAGTGGGGGGAATACGGCTGTACCCGTCCGGTCGGTCATGCGCCGGATGCGTGTCGAACCCGATCGGGCTTCCACCACCCGACCGGCACCGGCCTCTCCTGCGAGCGCTGCTTCCAGTGCCGTATCGGCCCCACCGGCAGACCCGCTGTCCGCGCCGACGGAAACGGTCAGGTTCGAGGCCGTCACGACACCAACGGACAAGACCCCGTCCGGTGCGACATCTTCATTCAGCAACAGGGGAAATTCGACCAGAGGAAGCCTGTCAAAGCCGATACTTGCTGCAGACAGCATGATCCACACGCCGTCACCGCCCGATATCGTCACTTTCCCGACAGCATCCGTGCGGAAGCGCTGCTCTCCAGACGTCAACTCCACGCCTTCCAGGGGAGCTCCCGTTTCCACCGAGTAGAACGTCAGTTCGACCGGCTGACGCAGACCCGACCCCGACCCGGGCGCTGCAAATGAAAACGGAATCCGGTACGACAGGCTCAGGCTGGCACGCCTTACGTCAGATGCAAAACTGGTCCGGGACGTCCTGGCCCGGAGCTCCAGTTCGTGTCCGGCCCAGACCGTCCGGGATACCCATCCGTCCAGCAGCGTGAAGTGCTGTGACGCCAGTGCCGTTTCGGCACTACGGAACGCTGACAGGCTACCGCGGAGCGACCGGCCTGCATCGTACGACGCGGTCGCACCGACCGTGGACCGCCGTTGGGAAATGGGACTGTAGAACGTGGGGCCGTCGTTGATCGATGCATTCACGCTCAGCGTCCAGGCTCCCACGATGTGGAAGACGCTACCTTGACCGGAGTGGAAGACGGCTTCGGTGAACGCCGGATCGACAATGCGGCCTGTCTCTACTTGGCCATTCAATCCGAGTCCCCTCCGGTTATACCCGAACCGGAGCATGAGCCGCTGTTCCGACCGGTCAAGCCCTGTTTCACTCACAGTCCGGTCTTGCTGCTGCGCAAACAGCATTGCCTGAATACGCTGCGCGCCGATATTCCAGGACCCGCCCAGGCCCATCCGGGCCAGGCGGGTATCGAGTACGGCCCGGTCGTCACCGGGCCGCTCGAAATATCGGCGCGCAGCCGAGCCCTGTCCCTGCATCCGGAACCAGGATCCCTTCGACAGGATGAAGCCGGCCTGCAAGCGGTCTGAATTCTGTATTCCCCCCAGGAAATCCGGGCTGGCATGCTCTGCACGCAGGGTCACGGAAGAGCGGGACGTTCCACCGGAAGCGGTCACCAGGACGGCCTGCCCCGATCCGGTGTCGTATGAACCCGTGGCCCACTCCGCGCGCACGTCCGCGCCCGGAACCGGCGCCCATCCGCCCGCAAGCGACAGGGCTTCTCCCGGTTCGTATTGCCTGCGTACCAAGCCGTTCACCTCCACGCGAGTCGTCGACGAGGGCCGGACGTGAATCCGGGCTCCCAGTCGTTCCGTCTCCGGAAACACCCGCCTGGACCGCGACGCGAATCCCTGTACGTCAAGTCGGCCCCGCACATGCGACACTTCCGCACCGAACCCAAGCGAGGAGTTGTCCAGCAACTCCGATACGACGTACGTCTGGTCGCCCAGTCGAACGCCGGTCCGTGTACGTTCCAGGGAAAAGGAATAGGCATCGCCACGCCCGTACGAGGACGAAGATCTGACATCCGGAACGCGCACGAGCGCCGATACCACGCTGGTACCGATTTTTGTCGCCGGTATGCTCATCTCAAGCTGGCCCGTCGTACCGGCCCCGTTCTCCGAGATGCCTTGCAGCGTCAGCGTACCAGGCACGCGTCCTGCCGTGTCGGTCCGGCGAAGGCGTCGCACCGGAACCAACTCGGTCGTGCCGCTGCTCCGTGTCCGGACCGCTGGCTCCACGCCGATCACCGCGGCGGACAGGCTGACCACATGTGTGATTTCATTCGTCAGGTCGTCCCGTGTCTGGACAGAAACGGTGACATCGCTTCGGGCTCCTGGCTCCAGGCGGAGCAATGCCGGCCGTACAGAAACCGCGTAGGAAAGGGACGAGCCCGGCTCCAGAGCAATATCGGCAGGTGCGTTTCCCGTGTTCTGCAATACAAAAACGGCATCAATGACCTGGCCCGCCCGGACACGCTCCGGAATGTCGAGCGGTTCTACACGCACGGAGTGCCTTGCCGCAACGTACACCTCGAAGCCAACCACCTGCTCGGCGCCTCCGCCCACTTCCCGGATCCTGAACGAAACGGAATGATTTCCACCCGTTGTTGTCGACGGTATCTGTATGGAAATGAGCTGTCGAACCACTCCCGTTGCCGGAATATCCACGCGCGGCACTGGTATGAGCAGGCTCCAGCCGTCGGGAAGCGTCGCGTCCATGCGAACGCCGTGTGCCTGGCCATCGACCGATGCCAATCGAAGCAGTACCGAGGCCACGCCGCCGGCCTGGGCCTCTATGCGCGCGGGAGCTGAAACATCGGCGAACTGACGGGCCTGCACGGTGTCCACATGCATGGCCACGGCCAGAACCACCAGCATGACCGGTGGCAGGACAGAACAGCACCTGGTCCATTTCATGCCGGTTGCCCCGCGTCAGATGGTCAGTTCGTATTGTCCACCGAATACGGCATCATCTCCGCCATCGACCACCAGGATCGCCTGGTAGGTACCCGGCGGAATTCCTTCCAACGCAATACGTTGCCGGACCGAAGTTCCTGGATACAGCCGGAACTGGACGCCATTGAAGGGTCCGTATTCCTTTCCCTCCTGGTCAAACACGCGCATGTAGACATCGGGCCGGATCATGGCCGCCCCTGTGTTCACGATATCGGCCTGGAACAGCGTCCGGCCATCTTCTGTGGCCACCAAATGCACGCCTTCGAACGCAACCTCTTTCAGGGCTTCTGTCTCGCTTACATGGACAGCCACCTGAACGCCATACCGCGTGACCTGGCGGAATCCTACCTCACGATCGGCCGGCGGTTCATCCCCCAGAGTGGACTCTGCCGATTCGGGGTCAATGGCCTCAACCATGAGCATGCTCCAGTATGACCCGGGGTCGGCATCGGCCGGTACGGCGATGCGATACGAAATGGTAACGGAGCCATTCGGAGGTACCGTGACAGCTTGGGGTGACCATGAAACCCACCTTGCATTCGAGCGGGCCGATGTGCCGGGCTCGTTGTAGGCATTGGTACCGTCGGCAAAAAACAGATAGTCGGTCTGATAGACGCGGGCTTGTTGGATGTCCATCGTTTCGTTGTCAACCAGGATGGACCCCGTGATTTCCTGCCCTGGCATGGCCGGCGTGTCGTGGGCCAGGCGGCCACGTACGGTGATCTGTGCTGAGGCGGAGGTGTACGGAAGCCCGGCCAACACAAGGGTGGCAACCAGAAAAACACCAAAGCGGACGAAGGAATGCGGCATGGCCTACTGCTCTGTAAGCGTGAACGTGACCGTGTGTTGGTCCCCAGTGCCGAGGGAAGATGATCCCTGGTCAATGCGGGCCTCTGCAATGTACCTGATGTCGGCCTTCCCTGCCTTTTTCTCGTCGATATTTACGATGAGGTTCGTATCCATCATGCCGTCCACAAGCGCTACGCGTCCAACAGCGGTTCCCTGCTTGGTGTTCGTGGCTTCGACATACAGGTCGAACTGCTGACCCGGCGCGAAAGTGGATACCGTAACCTTGGACCGATCCTGCGTCTGATTCCAGACGAGAGACGTCGAGTCGTCTGCATCCGTCGCGACGCTGCCGAATGACGTAGGCTCCACGTCCAACCGGATGGTACCGCCACCCAGAAGCATGAGCTTCTGTGCCTGGGCCCCGGTCGGCACAAGAAAGCCGATCGAGACAAGCGTGAGGAATATGGCGAGGTTTCGGGTCATGTCTGAATTCAGTTCAATAACCGTGCCAGTCACATGGACCAGTGAGGGCGTGACCCGTAGGCGGGACCGAATCGGTCATCCTCCGGTCCGGCTACCACAAAAATGCGGCAGGACGACGCGCGGGATTGCTCGTGTTGCAACCACGCACCTTCCAGTCCGAGGTCACGAATGTCGGAAAGGAAGCTGAGGGCCTCCTCGGCAGGTTTCCACTCTGTAATCGAGTACAAGCTGCGGAATGGGATCTTGGCGTGGTTCATCGGATAAGGCGGTTGGTTCCGGTTTGGAATCGAACCCGTCTCAAACAACATGCCTTCGCGATGGAAATGGCTCTCCAGTGGCCCACGGCCGGTCGCTGCCTGATCCTCGTCATGGAATGTGTTTCGCTGGCGATACACCCATGCCTTGCCAGCACCACACGCTGTATCATGGAGTCATCACTTCACACCGGATCCGTGACTGACACTCCAACTGCCACCATCCTTGTCGTCGACGACAACAAACTCAACCGGACCCTGCTCACCGAATACCTGGATGTCCTTGGGTATGACCATCGCGAGGCGGCCGACGGAAAAGCTGCCCTTGACTCCTTGACGGATCATATTCCCGACGCTGTCCTGCTGGACATTGACATGCCGGAAATGGACGGGTTCGAGGTCCTCGAATCCGTTCAGGCAAGTGAGACCCTGCGGCATATCCCCGTGATCATGATTTCGGGCCGGGACGACATCCGGAGTATTGCCCGGTGCCTCGAAATGGGCGCCACCGACTTCCTGGGAAAGCCGTTCAACCCCAAGATTCTCGAGGCCCGTCTATCGAGCAGTCTTGAAAAAAAGAGACTCCGTGACAGCGAGCAGCAACTCATCCGGATGCGGGATGCCCTCGTAAACATGATCGTACACGATCTGGGTAACCCGCTTTCGATCATCCAGATGAACACGCAGATGATGGCCATGCTGGGCGAAGGCGATGCAGAACGTCTGGGGCACATTTCACGCGCCGCATCCTCCATGGGTACCATGATCGAGTCCATGCTGGACCTGTCGAAGCTGGAGTCAGGGACCATGCCGGTTTCCGCCGAGCGCATTGACATGGAGAGCCTCCTCGAGCAGATCCGCTCCGAATACGCGCCCTTCTCGGCCGACCGCAACCTGGCGCTCATCACGGAGTCCGATGCCGGGCTGTACGTCATTGCCGATCCCATCCTGCTGACGCGCGTCGTGTCCAACCTGATCGCAAACGCCCTCAAGTATGCCCGCCCGGCTACGTACATCTTGCTGCGTACCGAGCGGGACAGTCGCGGCGTACGCGTGTTCGTGGAAGACGATGGACCGGGCATTCCTGAAGAGCTGCACGAACGCGTCTTCGACCGCTTCTACCAGGTCGATGCCAACCAGTCGGGTACGCGGGCGGGTGTGGGACTGGGCCTGGCGTTCTGTCGCCTCGCGACCCAAGCCATGTCGGCCGGGATCCATGTTGAAAACGTAGCGCCTTCCGGTACCCGGTTCGTGCTCACACTTCCGGAAGCATCCGACGGATTCAATCCGTGATACCGAACTTCTTGAGCTTCGCGTAGATATTCGACCGCTGCAGGTCAATGGCCTCAGACATCCGCGAGATATTGCCATCGAACTCCTGAAGCTTCCGGCGCAGAAATGCGGCTTCGGCCGCATCCCGGAAAGCGGAAATGGTCCCGTTCTGCTCTGCCAGGAATGCAATCGAGTCCTGGGGGGCCTTGCCGGGATTTGCGAAGAGCTCCACGTCGTCGGCCGTGATGGCGTCCTCGTCACTCAGCACAATCAGGCGCTCCACCGCATTGTGCAGCTCGCGGACGTTTCCGCGCCAGGGAAAGGAACGCATGAGTTGCAGGGCATCGTCGGTGAATCGCTTGCCCGGCATGCCGTTACGAACGCTCAGCTTCTCGCAGAAGTGGGTCGCCAGAATGTCTATATCCTCCATGCGATCCCTGAGCGGGGGTGACTCCACCCGGATGACGGCCAGCCGGTGGAACAGGTCGTCCCTGAATGCGCCCGAAGCAATCGCTGCTTCCAGGTCCTTGTTCGTGGCCGAAACGACCCGCACGTCGACATTGATGGCCCTGTCCCCGCCGACGCGACGCACCTGACTCTCCTGCAACACACGCAGTACCTTCGCCTGGGCTGACGGAGCCATGTCACCGACCTCGTCCAGGAACAACGTACCGCCGTCGGCCTGCTCGAATGACCCGATGTGCTGCTTGTGGGCCCCCGTGAACGACCCTTTTTCGTGACCGAAAAGCTCGCTTTCGATGAGTTCGGCCGGAATGGCGGCGCAGTTGACCGCGACAAACGGGCCGTCGCGCCGATCGGACAGATGGTGCACCCATTGGGCAATGAGTTCCTTACCGCTTCCGGCTTCTCCGGTAACAAGTACCCGGGCCTCTGACGGAGCCGCCTTGCCGATCAGCTTCTTGATCCGCTTCATGGCAGCGCTTTCCCCGAGCAACGGCGGAATGTTCGTATCGAGCCGTTCCAAGCGGGCTTTCATACGGCCGTGTTCGCGCTGGAGCTTGTCTGCGTCGAGGGCATTCCGGACCGTCACCAGAAACCGCTGCAGGTTGGGCGGCTTGGGAACGAAGTCGTAGGCGCCCTCCTTGATGCATTCCACCGCCAACTCGATGGTGGCGTTGGCTGTCAACATAACGAACGGCAGGTCTGGCCATCGTGACTTGGCGGCTTTCAGCAACTCCAGGCCCGTCATGTTCGGCATCATCATGTCCGAAAGCACCAGGTCATAAGACGACGCTTCGATCATAGCCAATCCTTCGGCCCCGTCGGACGCCTCTTCGACCTCGTACTTCTGCATGAGCATGAGGTCTTTGAGAATCCTTCGGATTCCCGGTTCATCATCGACAATCAGGAGGCGCGGCATGGCATACGTAAACTGGTTGACCCAATATACCGCATGGAACCACACGATCACCGGGCGTACATTTGACGCCGACCGCTTGGGTCCAACCGTCGTTTCGTCATGAAATCGCTGCTTTCCCTTTTCTGCATGGCCCTGGGGGGTGCATGTGCCATCGTCGGATCCATGACGGGCCCAATGGTGAACGGAGCAGCCGGGCAGTCGAGCGGGTATCCCCTTGTCCGATATTACTCCTCGGCTGAGTACGGCTTCCACCCCGGTAATCATGATATCCTCATGGCGCCCAACGGGTTGTTGTACGTTGCCAACGAAGAGGGCCTTCTGGAATTCGATGGAAGCACGTGGCGACTGATCCGGCTTCCCGGGCGCAGGACGCCAACCCGGCTTACGCTTTCAAGTGGTGGCAGGGTACTCATCGGCGCCTCCAGTGAAATCGGCTTCCTGGCGCCCGATTCGTTGTACCAGCCGGAATACCGCAGCTACCTGCTGCCCGATGCGGACGAACGAGGTCGGTTCGACCGGGTCCTGGCCGCACTTTCCGGAAAGAACGGCGCGCTGTTCGTGACGCCGAACCGGTTGTTCACAGCACGCCCCGACACGACGACGTCCCTGTCCACGCAGGCGCCCGTCCAGGACGCATTCATCATGGGAGACAGCCTGTATGCATCCCAGTGGGGCCGGGGACTGACGGTGTTGCGAAAGGACCAGTTCGAGCCCATCCCGGGCGGGGCCCAGCTTGCACAGGACGCCCTGACGCTGGCTGTAGCCACCAGTGACACCACCACATTACTCCTGACCGGCAGCAGCAGGTACCTGCACGCCTACAAGGACCGCGTGGCTCCATGGGACGAATTCCTGGCCGATCGCCTGAGGCCGTATCACATGCTGTCGGCCATCCCACTGGCCGACGGGCGGTTGGCGTTCGGCACCGCCGCGTCCGGCCTCCTCCTGGTGGACCAACGGACATCGACCATCCAGCAGCTCGATTACACCGTGGGCCTCCCGTTCGGAGAAATAAGGGCCATGCACCAGGATGCCAACGGTCGCGTGTGGTTGGCGACGTCCGAGGGTATCGCCTATGTCGAACTGTCGAACGCGCTCACGTATTTGCCGGAGAACGCCCGCCCCAGCGGATCGGTCCGGGCAGTGACACGCTCTGGCGACCGATTGTATGTGGGAACGGAACGCGGTCTGTTCGCTGCCGATGTGGACGAAGCGTCGGCGAATGCCCACTTCGACCCCGTGCCCGGCCTGGACGTACCGGTTTTTGACCTGCTCGATTCTCCCCGTGGACTTCTTGTCGTGGGCAGCGACGGTGTGCGGGTCTACGATCCAGCCCGGCCCGCCGTCAGGATATCGATTCCGGGCACTCCGAGGGGCATTGCGGCCGCCATCGCTCCCGACACGTGGTACATAGGCCATTCGGAGGGAATCTCCCGCATCCGCTATGTGGCCGATTCGCTATTGTGGCGCGCCGATGCGCATACGCCCGGAACCCCGGGGCTCATTCAGTCGCTGAGTGTCGACAAGGATGGCACTGTCTGGGGTGGACGTGCCCCTTCCGGTATTCTGAGAGCCCGTTTCCTGGCTCCCGACACCGTGGAGGTGCGTTTGTTCGATGAGCGCTCAGGGCTGGACACGGGCCTGACGCATGCCGTCGGAGCACCGGGCGGATCGTTGTTCTACGGACGCAACTCCATCCGGAGCTTTGACGCGACCTCCCAGCGGTTCGTGGCCGATAACAGCGTCGTACGCCTTGCCGGGGGGGTGCCCGAAAATATCCGGTATATGGGAGTCGATGAAGCAGGCCATATCTGGCTGTTCGCCCAGGGGTTCACCGGACAAATTCGGACCGCAGACGATGGAACGCCTGTCATGGAACGTTTTGACGATTTGGAGCGCCTGTCTGGCACCCGCATCACGGACATGTTCTGCGGGGCACAACAGGGGTGCTGGATCGGGACCGATCGCGGCCTGTTCCATTTCTCCGAGCTGCTGGCCGGGCCCTCGCGGTCCACACCCGTTCCACTCATCCGCTCCATGTCCACAAACAGGGGCATGCTGTTCGGCGGGATGGCGCCCGTATCGAGCGGCATGCCCTCATTCGTGCTCCCGATAGAAGAAAACGGAATTGACATCCTGGTGTCATCCCCCGAGTATGACGAAATCGGTGATGTACGCTATTCCACGCGCTTACTGGGCGCCGAGACGGATTGGTCCGAATGGTCGCTGAGCCCGGCGGTGTCGTATACCGGTCTGCAAGAGGGCGAGTACACCTTCGAAGTCCGCGCCCGGGGCGCCATGGGTGGCATAAGCCGGACGGGCACCCTGTTCTTCGAAATCCTGCCGCCGTGGTACCGGACCTGGTGGGCATTCGTGTTGTATGGCCTGTTCCTTGCATCCACAATCATCCTGGCGGGCCGCGCCTTGGCACGCTTCCATGTGGCCCAACTCGAAGCATCCAACCGTCGTCTAGAGGAGCGGCTGGGTGCGCAGACGGCCGCCGTGGAGGAACAGCGCCGCGTGCTCTCCTCGAAGAATGACGAGCTGTCGGCCCGGAATGCCATGGTTCAGCAGAGCCAGCGGCAACTGGAGATCAGGCTGGAGGAATTGCGGCGTTCCAAGGATCATATCGAGGAGCAGGCTTCCCAGATGGCGGCCCAGAACCGTGAAATGGAAATCCAGCGACGCGAAGTCGAGCGACAGCGGCGGCTGCTGACCCGTGCGAACGAGGCCCTGGAAATAAGTACCGACCGGGCCGAGCAATTCGCCGGCGACGCCGACCGTGCCAACCAGGCCAAAAGCCGGTTCCTGGCAAACATGAGTCATGAGATCCGGACCCCCATGAACGCCATTCTGGGGTTCACCGAGTTGTTGGCCGCTCGTCTTGACGATGCCGAACTGAAGCGATTCGTGGAACACATCCAGACCTCCGGACGGTCCCTGCTCACGCTCATCAACGACATCCTGGATCTATCCAAGGTGGAAGCCGGAAAACTGGATATTGAACTCGGCGCCACGGACGTGGAGCGCGTGGTTCACGATATGGGCGTCATTTTCCGGCAGAAAGCGGAGGAAAAAGGGGTGACCCTCCATACAGATACACAATCCCTGCCCGATGCGGTGTTGCTCGACGAAAACAGGATCCGGCAGGTCCTGATAAACCTCGTCGGAAACGCGATCAAATTCACCTCCAAGGGGTCGGTAGCGATCTCGGCCCGTGCCACGGAAGGGGGCACTCCCGGGACGTGCGTGCTGCGACTGGATGTAACAGATACCGGTATCGGTATTCCGCCCGATCAGCGGGAGCATATTTTCGGCGCCTTCGATCAGGTCAGTGGCCAGTCTTCTGCGCAATACGGTGGAACAGGGCTTGGCCTGGCCATCTCGAAGCGTCTCGTTGAGCTGATGGGCGGCCGGATCGGAGTCAAGAGCCGCGTGGGCAAGGGGTCCGTGTTCTCAGTCGAATTCCCTGAGTTGCGCGTTGCGCGTCCGGCCGACGATCCGGTGGTTCAGCAGGACGCCGGCAGCATCCGGTTCCTTCCGGCCACCATCCTGGTTGCCGACGACCAGGCCGGAAACCGGGAGCTCATCAAGGGCATGCTGGCCGACATGGATGTCCGTATCGTGGAAGCCACCAACGGCCACGAGGTACTGGAATCGCTCGCCGACACGCGCCCCGATGTCATCCTGCTCGATGCCAAGATGCCCGGAATGGATGGAGCCGAGGCTGCGCGCAGGATCCGGTCATCGCTGGTATATGCCGACATACCGATCGTAGCCGTCTCCGCGGCAGTCATGAGCAACGACGTTGAGACGTTGCGGTCCATGGCCGATGCCTATCTTCCCAAGCCGCTGTCTCGCATAGACTTGTTGTCCACACTCAGTCAGTTCCTGGCGCAGGATCTGTCGGGGGGCTATGCAGCGGCAGCGGCGACTCCGGCACATGCGAATCCGGAGCCGGGTGCCGATTCGGTAGCAGTCGGACAGACTGTTTCTGACGAAGCCCGGGCGCAACTGGCTGCGTTGGTCCCTTCCTTCACCGGTGTACGGGACCGCTTGGTCATCAACGAAGTGGAGGATTTCGCAAACAACGTCGACAGCATCGGAAAGGATGCCGGCGACGAGGCTGTCTGCCAGTGGGCCACGCGCCTTCGGAATGCCGCAAACGACTTCAATCCCGATGCCATGGCCCGCGTGCTCGACACCTTTCAAGAAATGATTTCATGACGCAGCCCGGCCACATCCTGATTGTCGACGATACCCAGAAAAACATCCAGGTCCTGGGTACCATCCTGAAGAATGAGGGCTACATGATCAGTGTGGCCATGAACGGAGAGCAGGCCCTCGCCGCCATGGACCGTGTGCGCCCCGACTTGGTGTTGTTGGACGTCATCATGCCCGTAATGGACGGGTTCGAGGCATGCCGGCGGATGAAGGCCAACCAGGAGACGGCTGACATTCCCATCATCTTCCTGACGGCGAAAGTCGAGTCCACAGACATCGTCCAAGGACTGGAGCTCGGCGCCGTCGATTACGTCACGAAACCGTTCAACGCCACCGAACTCTTGAAGCGGGTGAAAACTCACGTGACCATTACGCGCCTCCAACAGGAGCGCGAAGAACAGATCCGGACGCTTTCCGCCGCCCTTGACGAGATCCAGCGATTGCACCGGGAGCAGGATGCGTTCCTTCGTCATGAGGTGAACAATGCCGTTGGCCCCATTTCCGGGTATGCGGAGTTACTGGTCGCACAGGCAGGTGACGCACTTACCGATCGTCAGCGCTCCTGGCTGTCGAAAATCCAGGACGGAACCGGCTCCATCCAGCGGATGCTCGATGGCATGAAGAAGTTGCAGACGTTCGAACGCGAGCACGTCGAACTGGCCACACGTCCGTTAGATTTGAATGAGATGCTGGACCACGCCGTCCGCGATCTGAAGATGGCAACGGGCAGCGACGTGCACGTTGTACTGAGCGTTCCGGAACAGGTTGTCATGGTGAGTGGAGACCCGTCGTTCTTGCCCGGTGTGTTCACCAATCTTGTGAAGAATGCCGTGGAGCACGTCCAGGGCCTGGAAGATGACGCACAACGCACGGTGCGCGTAACCCTTGAGTCCGTCAATGGACAGGCCATCGTCACGGTCGCAAACGGTGGTGAACCGGTTCCGGCGGAAAGGCTGGCGACGTTCTTCGACAAGTTCAATTCCACGAAAGCCGATATGGGCGGAACGGGGCTCGGTACATCCTATGCATCCCTGGTGACCAAAGCCCACGGCGGTACCATTTCCGTGTTGTCAGACGCGGCCAACGGTACCCGCGTTCGGGTAGAATTGCCCACGGCATGAATAAAGCCGGATGGGGGCGCGGACAACGTCCGCGCCCCCATGGCCTTCGGAACTGGACGGCGCAACCGGACCGTCCCGATCCTGCTTGCAACCCTGTGGGTTACAATTCGTGGATTACAAGCTCATGTGGACACCCAAAATGAATGTGAGTGTCGACAATTCGTGTGTGACGGATGTGCCAGGATTGCTTCCTCCGGGGAACATTGGATTCTTCCATTCACCCGTTACGTCGGCCTTCATCCCATACTGCCCTGCAAAGGATACCAGCAGCTTTTCGGACACGGCGTAGGAAAATCCACCCGCAACACGGTTCGTGATGAGTGCAGGCGCCGGCGAGTTGTAGAATGCCACATCGCTGCCGATGGGACTGTCGTTCCAGCCGTATCCCGCCCGGATTGCCAACTCTTCTGTCAGGTCGTACTGGGCGCCGATCGACGCCACAACGATGGAGGACCAACCGAACCCCCTGACAGCGCCCGTTGCATCGAATCCGGTTTCATCGAACCCTGTTGTGTTCTCGAAGTCCAGATAGCGCACGTCAGCCACAAGCATCAATCCCATCGGATTCGTATAGGCCAAGCCTGCAGACAGGATCATGGGGTAGTCCAGCTGGAACGTGAAGTCCGCCGCACCCGCCATTTCCGGATCGTACTCGAAGTCAGAGAATGACTGTCGGCTCTTGAAGGACAGGCCGAGTTGCAGCGACTCCGTGAGATCTGCCTGCAAACCGGCCTGGAAGCCGAAACCAGTCGCCCAGTCGGCGGGCGCATCCGGGTATTTCACCAACGGCGAACCGTCGGGCATGGCGCCCAACACCGTCGGCGAGGTTCCGGGGAATACAGAGAGTTCAAGGGAGGCAAAGTTGATGGTCGGTGCAATGCCGACGGATATTGCGTCATTGATCCGGTATGCAATCGTGGGAGAGACCTGCATGAGCATGAAGGTCGATGACATGGCACCGAAGCCCATGCCCCCATCCGGCATTTGCGGTGTCAGCAACGGATTCGTGGATGACAACTCATAGTCCACTCCGAATCCACCCACGCCGAACACACTGATGCCCCATGCCCATGGTTTGTCAGGTGATCCGTGGATGTACCCGACGGACGGAACCGGAAACGGACCGGCCTTGCTGTCTGTCGTGCCCGTGAGGGTTGCCGGTGGGCCGAGGGGTCCGAAGGCTCCCTGCTGCACGGTCGACGACAAGGACCCGGTCGGCATCATGAGTTGCAGCCCGAAGTCAAAGGAACGCCCGGGCACGGTCATGATTGATGCCGGGTTCCAGTGGAGTGCCGTAAGCGCATCCTGGGGCGCAGCCATTCCGGAACCGGCCATGCCTTGGTCAATGGGTCCCACGCCGTTCATCACGTGCCCGCTCTGGGCCGAGACAGACGTCACGAGTAAGAGGGGGAAGATGAATGAGAAGAAGATTTTCATGACGGTTGCCGTATATGGATCAACTGAATTTCAACTTGTAATTACAAGTCAGCGCGCTGGCATCATGTAGTCTTTCTTGTCATCGGATACAAGGCCGAGCCCGAGAACGGATGTAGGTGAATTTCTTACTTTTCAACAGTCGGATCCTTCTTGCGCGATCGCATGTAATAACAAGTGATCACTTCCGCTACAAGTACACCATGGCAACTACGACCGCGAAACCGGGCCAACCCAGACACGAGGTGGTGAGCACCTGGATACGCTCACGGATAGAACAGGGAGAGTGGATCGAGGACACCCAACTCCCGTCCGAGAATCAATTGGGGCAGAAGTTCGATGTAAGTCGCATTACCGTGCGGCGCGCCCTGCAGACATTGGAGTCCGACGGACTCATTTACCGCCGCCAGGGCCTGGGATCTTTCGTGAAAGACAACCGCGTCCACCAGGGTCTCGTAAAGCTCACTGATTTTGTTGAGGACATGGAGACGGCCGGTATCGTGCCCACGTCGAACATCCTCCACTATGCCCAAGAAGCGGCATCGGCCCGCGTTTCAGAGCAGCTGGACGTGGAGGAGGGTGCGACGGTCATGCGCATTGACAGACTCCGTCTGGGCGATGGCGACCCCATGGCGTTCGACCGCACGTGGCTGCCCATGTTTTTTGCGGGCTTGCTCACGGACTTCGATCTGGAAAAGGAAACCATTTTCACGGTCATGGAACGCGAGTACGACATGTGCGTGTGTCGCGGTCGGTTCAGGATCGAAGCCGTCAATGCATCGAGCGACGTGGCGCAGTTCCTCGATGTACCGTGGGGCCGGGCCCTGCTGCTCATAGAGCGCGTCTCCTTCACGGAGGCCAATCAGCGTATCTATTACCAACAACGCTACTACCGCAGCGACCGTGTAGCGTATGATATCGAACTCAAGCGCGGCCGGAACGCCTCGAAGGCGACCGGTTTACCGCTGACGGAATTCGAACCGGTGTTCAAGAAGGACCGAATGTAGGAGCGTTTGCAGGAACACACACAGCAGCGCTTACCAGGGCACCCACTCGAACCATACGTCAGCACCCTCATTTGCCGCGTCCATTTCCGCCGGCAAATGCACGACACATGACGCGTGTTGGACCGATGAATACAGGTTCGATCCCTGTGGACCGGTCGCGCGGATCATCATCCTTCCATCCGGTGCCGCCTCGGCCGTACCCCGCATGAATGTGTGCAGCCCGGGGGCTTTGCGCACCTGCTCCGCAAGAACGCCTGGCCATTGCTTGCGCAGCACCTCCGGCGCACCCATCATGGCTGCCATGAGCGGGCGAACATACATTTCGAAGCACATCGCACTGCTGACCGGGTTTCCCGGCAGCCCGAATACAAGCGTCGACCCGAGGTGCCCGAACAGCAGCGGTTTCCCCGGGCGCTGCTGCACTTTCCAGAATGCGGCCTCGAATCCCGACGCCCGGAGCTCATCCTGAACGTAGTCGTGAGCTCCTACCGATACGCCTCCGGTGGCTATCAGGATGTCGGCATCCCGCGCCATACCAATGGTGTCCCGTAGTATGGCCGGGTTGTCGGGCGCATGCAACACGTGGGAGCAGACCCCCCCGGCCAGCACCACCTGGGCGGCCAGGCCGGGACCGTTCGAGTTACGGACTTGTCCGAAAGCCGGCGTCTTCTCAGGCGACACAATTTCATCGCCTGTGGTAAGCAATGCAATGCGGGGCCGTTGTCGTACAGGAACCTGCACCATCCCGATCGACGCCAACATCCCGATGACTGGAGGCGTAATGACCGTGCCTGCCTGTACGACAACGGCCCCACGGGATACGTCCTCGCCCGCAGGTCGGACGTTGCGACCGCGATCCACGCCCCGCTGAACAACCACCTGTTTACTGGTCCACTCGGAATCCGTCCCGTGGCCGTCCGTCCACTCAACCGGTACAACGGAATCGGCACCTGCTGGTATCGGAGCTCCGGTCATGATGCGCATGGCTTCACCCGCATCCACTGTTCCTTCCATGGGTTTTCCAGCCGCCACGTGTCCGATGACCGTCAGCGTGCCACCGTCCGGGCCCAGGTCTGCGGCGCGTACAGCGAATCCGTCCATGCCGGAACTGGCAAATGCAGGCAATTCCACCGGTGCGGTCACATCCCGTGAGACGGTGCGTCCCAGGCTTGACCCCAGGGTACAGGATTCCTCCGGCAGGAGTCGGGCGGCCGCCAGGACAAGACTCCTGGCGTCTTCAAACGGTATGAATGATCGCATGCCTATGTGGTACCTTTGGAGCCCAAGATACACCTACTCATCCGAGCCCTTCCACATGCTACACTTCGACTTCTCCGGAACGGACGTTCACCTTCCCGAACCGGACCGACAACGGCTGCTTCCGCGCGCTGAAGCGGCCCACCACGCGCTCCTGGATGGCACCGGGAAAGGTGCCGAGTGGTTGGGGTGGAGACACATGCTGGCCAACCCCAATGACGCCCTCCTTGATCAGGTCGAACAGCTGGCCCTGGAAATCAGGGAGCGCGCCGATGTACTGGTATGCATCGGGATAGGAGGGTCCTACCTGGGAGCCGATGCCATCATCCACGCCCTCACACCACCGTTCCTTCAGGCTGGAAGCGGTCGGCCGGAGATCCTTTTCGCCGGACATCACATGTCGGGCGCTTACCTCGCCGGTCTGCTGCGTCACATCGAAGGGAAATCCGTTTATCTGAATGTCATTTCAAAGAGCGGAACGACACTGGAGCCTGCCCTGGCGTTCCGCCTGCTCCGGGCCCATGTCGAATCCAGGTTCGAGGATGCTTCGGACCGCATCATTGCCACGACAGATGCATCATCGGGCGCGTTGCGCTCCCTCAGCACGGAAAAAGGGTACCGTACGTTCGTCATTCCCGACGATGTAGGTGGTCGGTTCTCGGCGCTTACACCCGTGGGTCTCCTGCCGATGGCATCAGCCGGTATTGACATCCGTTCATTGTTCTACGGGTCGGTCAGCATGATGAAGGAATTGGCCGTTACTGATGGAAATCCCGCTATTGAATATGCCCTACGCCGCTACATGCTCCACGAAGCCGGCTTCTCGACGGAAGTGCTTTCCGTGATGGACCCGCGACTCACCAAGCTCGGCGCGTGGTGGCAACAACTCTTCGGAGAATCGGAAGGCAAGGAACACTGCGGCCTGTTTCCCACCGTATGTACGTTCACGACCGATCTGCACTCAGTGGGCCAGTTCATTCAGGAAGGCCGACGCTCGCTATTCGAAACCTTCCTTACCATTGGACGCGCGACGCACGATGTCACCGTTCCTTCCGATGCATCCAACCTGGATGGCCTCAACTATCTGGCCGGTGCGTCTTTCCATGACGTGAACAGGGCAGCATTCGAAGGCACGTTCGAAGCGCACCGGAAAGGCGGCATTCCTTTGTCACACATAGAATTACCGGCTCTCACGGAAGATGCACTGGGACGTCTGATCTACTTCTTCGAACATGCGGTGACCATAGGCGGCTATCTCCTGGGGGTCAATCCGTTCGATCAACCCGGTGTCGAAGCCTACAAGCAGGAGATGTTCGCGCGATTGGGGAAACCGGTTGGATAACCTGGTTGAAACTCTGTTGGCAACCTGTAGCGGCTTCCTCCTCTGTGCAGAACGTGCATCCTTCCAACAATCTTTCCGGGACCTTCCCACGAGAGTCTTCCCACCCACTTTTGAACACCCAGCTACCACCCGCTGTGGAAACATGGAATGAGACCCTGCACCGATGCTGTTTCATCGATGGTTCAAGAGCCTTGAAAACTATTTTCATTCCAGCATCTTCTGTGGATGACAAAAAGATTTCCACTTATCCACGTCCCTAATACAATGTACTATCCTTCATTTAATTCATATCAATACTAATAAGGGATGTGGATGACGTCATTTGATCCACGTTTCTGGATTGTATACTGTGGATGTGAACGATTCAATCCTGCTCCATCAGTGCCATGATCAAGCGCATTCTCGTTGCCCTCGACTCTGATTCCGATACGCCCGTAGCCATCCGGTATGCCATCGACATTGCCCATCGCACCGACGCGCGCGTCACCGGGTTGGCCGTCGTGGATATGGATGCCATTGAATCGAGCTCCCGTGGTGGTGGAATCGGATCCATGTATTACGCAGAGAAGCTTCGGGACAGACTGACGGCAGAGACGCGCGAGAAAGCCCGTTCACTGATAAACCTTTTTGAGCATGAGGTGGATAAGGCGGGTCTGAAACACGTGGAAACCGTGGAAGAGGGTGTCCCCTTCCAACGTATCGTGGAAGACATGAAATACCACGATATCCTGCTCATAGGCAAAGACCCCCATTTCTTCTACGCCCATCCGAAGAAGGAAACGGATACACTGGCCCGGGTCATTGAGAAAACCATTGGTCCCAGCATCATTGTGCCGGAATCCTACCGTGAGGTTCGTCGCGTCTTGTTCGCCACGGACGGCGGAGCGCCTTCGGCGCGGGCACTGCGACGGTTCATCCACCTGAATCCGTTCGGTGGGGACATTGAGATGTTTGTCATCAATGTGCAGGAATCAGCGAGTGTGGAAAGCGAACTCTATCTGGAGCTTGCCCGCGGATACCTGGAGGATCACGGCTTTTCTCCGACGGTCATCAGTATGCAGGACAAGCATGTTGCCAAGAGGGTCCTGGAGGAAGCTGAAACAAGGAATGTGGACCTGATTGTATCCGGAGCAAAGACATCCTCGGCTTTCCGCGGTATCCACCTCGGGAAATCGACCGAGGAACTGATCATGGGATCGACGATTCCGCTGTTCATCGATCACTGATGTAAGCGCCTGACACGGCCGTTATGTGGACGCGTGCCCCGGTCCGCTTCCAGGCAGTTACCACCGTACTGTCGGGATGACCATAGCGGTTCATGCGACCAACGCTGATGACCGCCATCCGGGGACGCGTGGCCTGGATCAAGGCAGGATTGCTGCTGGTCAATGAACCGTGATGGGGAACCTTCACGACGTCCGTTTGCATCATGGGCCCCATCCACTCCGCAGCCAGGGATTCACCCTGTCGTTCAGCATCGCCGGTAAAAAGGATGGATCGCGTACCGGCCTGCAGGCGCAGGATGATGGATTGATCGTTTCGTCCCCGTTGGCCGGGCGACGGTCCCAGGATGAACAGACGATTGGGAGGGCCGGCATGGATGGTATCGCCCCGTGAAACCTGGTGCTGTCTGATGAGACGACGAACGGGTATTTCCTCGAGGATGAACGGGGTGCCAGCTGTGTGGTCGGCATGTTCGTGGGAGTGGATTAACAGGTCAATTCGGTGGCGACCTGCGGCCCGGACATGTCGCACCACCGACGCCCCAGACGCCCGGGACGGACCCGAGTCGATGACAATGACAGGTCCGTCATTCAACACAATGACTGCTGCATCACCCTGTCCCACATCAAGTTGTACGTACGACGGAAAGGTACTGAACGGACCGGTCAGCGTGAGTCCCGCGCAGCACAACGCGCTGATGGTAAGCCTCCTCGTCCGTTGTCGGATCCCGGAAGCGGTGGCGATGAACAACAGCAACCACGGCGTGAATATCCAAGGGTCCACCTTGGTCGGTGTTGCATGAAGATGGGTCCAGCCAGGCCATGAGGCTCCCCACTGCGCCGCGGTATCGAGCAGGAAGAGACACCCTTCCGCTACCACAACCGGGAGGACGGAAGACGTGGAAAGGGCAATCAGACCAGCCAGCATGACCGGAATCATAAGGGGGATCACAAGCGGGCTCAGGATGGCACCCGACAACGGTACGGAGCCCATGTGATAAAGCAGCACCGGAGCGGTCCCCAGTGTCGCAGCCCCGGTCACAATCAGACTGCTTCGAACCGGATGACGTCGCATGGCAGACAACTGGCGGGCAAAGAGGAGGATGCCACCGACAGCCGCATAGGAAAGAGAGAATCCAGCTGTTTGCCATGCGGACGGGTAATGAAACAGACTGGCGCAGGCCGCCCACGCAAGGGCCGTTTCCGGCGCATAGGGGCGAGCCCACCCATAGGCCGCCAGCATCCAACATCCCATGGCTGCAGCCCGCACAACGGACGGAGATGCACCTACCCATGCCACAAATCCCAGCAGCCCGGCTGCCGTACACAGCGCGGTCCACGCTCGTCGCCGAGGCTCGGGCATGCGGAGACGTCGAAGCGGAATGCGAATCGCAACAAGCAACAACATCGCAACGATCCCTGTGTGGAGACCCGATACGGCCAGGACATGCACCAGACCGGAGCGCTCGAATGCCTTGCGTCGGGATGGGTCGAGCGTGGAACGGTCTCCAAGGAGCAGCGCACGCAGAAGGGAGCGGGAGCGCTGTGTCAGCATGACGTTGTCCATACGTGCCATGACACGTTGGCGTGCGCGAACCAACGCGTGGGCGATTCCTCCAGCCGTCGATTCCTCGGCATGATGCACCACAATGCGCTCGGGATGGCGGATGTAGGACCGTGCTCCTCGTGACAGGGCGGCGGTCCGCTCGTCGAAGTCAAACGGGTTGGCAGGTGAACGAGGAAGGGTTTGCGCACCCTTGACCCAGATCCGGTCGCCCACGTGGGCCTCTACCTCCTGGTTGACGGGAGCCGAAACGATCACGCATTCCCGGGGCATACGACAGACGGTCCAGGATGTGGGGCGGACATCCGAGACGGAGCCTGCGATCACGTCATGTGGCAGCACGGAGGGACCACCGGTTGCCAACATGGCCCGCGTGGCACCGGCTCCGAAAAACAGGAGCAATACGAACAGTGACCGGCGGAGTGGCCGGAAGGGCGCAGGAAACGCGGCCACCACGCACGCAGTCAGCACCCAAAGCAAAAGGGAAGCGGAGGGAGCAAGTTGGCCCATGAGCAAGCCGGCCACCGCTGCCAGGGGGTTCAACAAACGCGGTTCCGTGCGCGGGACCAGAACGGGAAAAGCATCCATGTTACCCAACGACCCATGCGGCCAATCCGCATAACGCAGCGAACCATTCATGAATCCGCCGTCGTACATTGCATGGCATGCACGGGCTGACCTATTCTTGCCGTCCCCACCCACTGTTTTTTGATCGGCGAATCAGGCGATGAGTACCAGACGAGAGGCACGCGAGCGTGCCATGCAGGCCGTCTACGCCTTTACGGTCGGTTCCGACCAGGCGACCCATGTCATCGAAACCGTCATTGACGGCCAGATGGAGGACAAGGAAGGCCGGGACTTTGCTACAAAGCTGTTCCTGAAGGTGCTTGACCAGCAGGAAGCGGCGGAAAAACTGGTGGTGGAATACACCCGGAACTGGGAGTTGTCGCGGATTGCCCTGGTCGATCGTATCGTACTCAGGATCGCCATCGTGGAAATGCTGCATTTTCCGGACATTCCGCCCAAGGTGACCATCAACGAAGCCATTGAAGTGGCCAAGAAATATTCCACGGAGCGCTCCGGGCAATTCGTGAACGGAATTCTTGACGCTGTTTTGATCGATTTCCGAAAACAAGGCCTCTTGAAGAAATCCGGCCGGGGCCTCATAGGCATGGAGCCTGCCGAAAAGGACTGATATGGGAATGATTGCCATCGGAGACATCCACGGTTGCGCGCGGACACTTGAGCGTCTCCTTGCTGACCTTGATATCCAGCCGGATGATCACCTCGTGTTCATCGGCGACTACATCGATCGGGGGCCCGACTCGAAAGGCGTGGTTGACCGCCTTCTGGAACTCCGGAAAACCACGACCTGCACGTTTCTGCGCGGCAATCACGAGGACCTGTTCCTTGGCTACCTGGACAAGGATGAGTACGACATCTGGGCCATAAACGGTGGTATCCAGACACTGGAAAGCTACCGCGACGAATCCGGGGCCATCACGATCCCGGAAGAGCACATCCAGTTCATGCGTGATACTGAAATCGTGTTTGAAACCGACGAGTTCGTATTTGTCCACGCCGGGATGCGCCCCGGACTCACCGTGGCAGAGAATCTGGAGAATGCCGATCCACAAGTGTTCATGTGGGAACGCTCCCACTTGAAAGCGGCCGAACTTCCGTGGGAAAAAACAGTCGTGTGCGGACATACGCCGGTCTCTGAACCGGTCGATCGTGGAAACCTGTTGAACATCGACACCGGGTGTGTCTTTTACACCAACGCGAGCCTTGGCATGCTGACCGCAGTGCGGCTGCCCGAACGGACGTACGTCGTTACGCCGTTTTCTGGCTGAGACTACCGTGCCAGCCGGTGCTACCGGCCTCTGCCCAACCACACTCCAATTCGCAGCGACGGACGCACGGTCCCCAGTTCCAGATACCATATGCGTCCGGAATCCCGCATGTGGGTAATGCGGAGGGCCGGCTCCACAAGCAGACTGAAGCGGCTGTTACGGGCAATGGCATCGTCCCGTGAGCTGAACGAAAGCGCTGGTCCGGCTCGCACACCTACGTCCAGATCGAATCCCCGGTACGGGACGTTTCCGATGGTTCGCTCAACGCCCGTCAGGCGCACAGCTGCCCCGACCAGAAGAGCCACCCGGGCCTGTTCCGTGCTTTTGCGAAGCAGCGGTTCCAGATCGCTTACAAGGAGTCCCTCCCGGCTGAACATGCGGCTGGTACGGACCACACCCACCTGCCAGCCGGCACCCCCGATAAGTGTCGGGCCTGTCTGGATGTAGAAGCCCGGAGGCGCTTGCGCCGAGACGACCACAGGGGACGCCAGTCCGGCAGCGACCACCAGGAGGGTCGTCGCGAGGCGCCGCAGGATGGCACATTTTCGGTGTAGGCGAAACAAAAAGGTCATTATCTGCTATGCGCGGGCGAACCTGATCACGTCCAGAGACCACCATGGCACTCCGTTGCGGTATTGTCGGCCTTCCCAATGTCGGCAAATCCACGCTATTTAATGCACTCAGCCAAGCAGGTGCCGAATCGGCCAATTATCCGTTCTGCACCATTGAGCCCAATGTGGGCATGGTACCTGTGCCAGACGCACGCCTGGACAACCTGGGCAGTATAAACAAGTCCGTTCGTGTGGTCCCGACGACCATCGAATTCGTGGACATCGCCGGCCTGGTAGCGGGCGCCTCGAAAGGAGAGGGCCTGGGAAACCAGTTTCTGGGTCACATCCGGGAAGTCGATGCCATCGTGCATGTTGTACGATGCTTTGAAAACGACAATGTCGTGCACGTTTCCGGAAAGGTTGATCCGGCCGGAGACATCGAGGTCATCGAAACCGAACTCATGCTCAAGGACATCGAGGCCGTCGAGAAGCGGATTGAGCGCACGTCCAAGGTTGCCAAAAGCGGCGACAAGAAGGCCAAGGACGAACTGGGCTTCTACGAGCGCCTGTTGGCGCACCTTTCGGAGGGAAAAACGGTCCGCACCATCGACATGAATGAGGCGGAAGTGGTCTGGATGCAGTCCTTGTTCCTGCTTACCGGCAAGCCCGTCGTGTATGCGGCCAATGTAGGGGAAGATGACCTGCCCGACGGCAATGCCCATGTCGACATTGTGCGCGGCATTGCGGAAGCAGAAGGAGCCGGTGTTGTGGTAGTATCGGCCGAGATGGAGGCACAGATTGCCGAGCTGGACGATGCCGAGCGCGCTGACTTCCTGTCGGACCTGGGACTGGAGACCGCCGGTCTGGAGCGTCTCATCATCGCGGCATACGACCTACTGGGACTCATTACGTATTTCACGTCCGGCCCGAAGGAAACGCGGGCCTGGACCATTCGGCGCGGCACGAAAGCGCCAGGGGCTGCCGGCGAAATCCATACTGACTTCGAGCGCGGGTTCATCCGGGCCGAGACCATTGCCTATGATGACTATGCCCGGCTCGGCGGCGAATCCAAGGCGAGGGAAGCGGGCGTCCTCCGATCTGAAGGCAAGGAATACGTGGTCAAGGATGGCGACGTCATCCTGTTCCGCTTCAACGTGTAGCCGAACCACCACTGAGGCGCCCGAAATACACCATGATGAAGGGTGTCATGAACACATCCTTCGGCTGTTTGATGGACGGCTCCAACAGGTCTATCTCATCCCGGAAGCGCGTCACGTGGAATCCCAGGCGGATGCCCTGGGTGGATCCCGACAGGGCGCCGAAGTTGGCGCCCACGCTGATGGCCGCACCGATACCGGGCACCAGGTGTCCCTTGCGGATTCCGCTCAGGATATCGTAAGTGGGCTCGTCCGTGTCCAGTACGCCGTTCCCGTTTTCATCATCGTAGTACGGATAGGTCCAACCGATGACCGGACCACCGGCCACGTGGACGAACGGTCTGAAATTATCCTCGATCCGTGACCGGAACAGACGGCGTTCGAGGCCCACACGAAACGGTATCTCGATAAGGTAGGACGCCTTGTTCGGGACGTCCCGCTCGCCGAATCGGTCGAAGAAGGCCACCTCCCGCTCGTCTTCGACGCTGGAAAGGCTCACCTCGAAGGTCGCTACCCGGTCGTTCTGTACCCGGCGACGCATGAATGCGCCCAGCCCGAAGCCGGAATTGGTCAGCAGAACCTGCCCCCCAAGGCCCCTGGCGGCCTCCTGTTGGCCCGCCTCCCGAATCGGCACCTGGCCCCGGGCAGGCGTCGCTGTGACCCAAGGAAGGGCCAGCACGACAACCAGGAGGGCTGTGCGCACGCAGGATCGACCCCGAGAAGGTTGAGAGGACCACATCATGCCTCACGAACACGACCGGGACACGGATTGTTCATGATGCGTTGTACTTTTGCCCCAAACAATCCGGAGTCCCGTCGTGCGTACCCTTTTACCCGTCCTGTCCTTCCTGTTGGTCGTTGCCGCCTGCGCCGAGCCAGCAGCCCCGCCAGCCACGGCTCCCGACCTGCCGGTCCTTGAGACACGCGCCGACTCCCTTGCCATGGATCTGTACAACGCGTTCGGCGGACCCGAGGCGTGGGCAACCGTCCGGTACATCCGGTTCGATTTCGGTCGGCAGACGGACTCCACCAAAACCGTGTTCCGGCGGCACCTGTGGGATCGCTTCACGGGAGAGTACCGGGTGGAATGGGAACAGGAGGGTGCATCGGTTGTGGCCCTGATCAACGTGAACACGCAAGAAGGACGGGCCTTTGTCGATGGAGAACCGGTCGCTGACGATGCGAACGCAGACTATGTCCGACGGGCCTACAGGGGGTACATCAACGATACCTACTGGCTCATGGCACCCACGAAGTTGCTCGACCCCGGCGTCTCTCGCGCCTACGCAGCCGATTCCTCCAGCGCACAATTCGATGTCGTGACGACCACGTATGACAATGTCGGATTGACCCCCGGCGACCAGTTCTGGTTCTGGATTGATCGCAACACAGGCATGCTGGACACCTGGGGATATGTCTTGCAAGGACAGGAGGACCGTCCCATCACCAAATGGAAGTGGATGGACTACCAGACGTTCGAGACAGCCGGCGGTACGGTGACGGTCGGACCCCGCAAGAATGCCATGAGTGGATCCACGGCGCTCATGACCGACAATGTCGCCCTTCCGGAAACTGTTGACCCGGACGCCTTCACCCAGCCCGGAACCATGCTTTAGAAGCGTTCGAACACGTGGACTACAGAACCCTCATAGCGCGCCGTTACCTGTCAGGAAAGCGGTCCATTCCACTGGTATCCCGAATCACGGGCATCTCGGTGGTAGGTGTGGCCCTCGGCGTGGCGGCGCTCATTGTGGTGCTGTCGGTCTTGAACGGCTTTTTCGACTTCGTCCGGGACATGCTGGTGTCCTACGATCCACATGTCCGCATTGTACAGGTCGATGGCGAGGGCATGGAGCGGGCCGATTCCCTCATGGCCCTGGCATCGACTCACCCGTCCGTATCGCAGGTCTCGGCCTATATCGAGGGCAAATCGCTGTTGCTTCATGACGGCCTCGGGGATGTGAACAAGGTTGTGATCGTACGCGGCGTGGACCCTGAGGCACTGTTGACGGGTGAGGGCGTCGTGGCCGGCACGACATTCGGGTCGTTCAATCTGGACCGAACTGAAGGAGGAGCCGGGATTGTTCTCGGTCGACGCCTCGGCGAGCGCCTGCTGTTGTCACCGGCCGGACCGGGGCAGCCAGCGTCGCGGGTGGCATTGGTTTCAGCGCCGGCAATAGAGCGCATGTTCACGCGCGTCCTGTCCGGCACCCCACTGCATGCCTTCGAGGTTCGCGGGCTTTTCCAGCTCGAGTCCGTATTCGATGAAAGCCATGTATTCGTGCACATCGACGAAGCCCGGCGACTGTTCCGGATGGGCAATCGCGTCTCGGGCGTCGAGTTGCGGCTGTCCGATCTGGAAGATGCCGACGCCGTGAAAGCCTGGCTCCAGGAACGACTTCCCGCCGATCGGTATGGGGTATTGACCTGGTACGACCTGCAACGATCGCTTTATGACGTCATGCAACTGGAAAAATACGGTGCTACACTGATCCTTCTGTTGATCGTGCTCGTGGCCGCGTTCAACATCGTCGGGTCGCTGACCATGATTGTGATCGAGAAGCGGCGCGATGTCGGTGCTTTGCGTGCCATGGGTGTCACGCGCCGCAACATCAGGCGAATCTTCCTGACGGAAGGCCTGTTCATCGGACTGGTCGGCAGTGGAGCCGGCGTGGTCCTGGGGTTGGCGCTGGCGTTCGGGCAACAGATTTTTGAGTTTGTGCCGCTGGCCGATGCCGGATCGTTTCTTATCGATGCCTACCCGGTCGCCATCCGCCCGCTCGATGTGACCGTAATCGGCCTTCTTGCACTCGTCCTGTGCGTTCTGGCGGCATGGTATCCGGCTGTCCGGGCGGCTGCCATCAACCCGGCCGAAGCGGTCAGTGTGGACGGATGACCGTTGCTTGCGGGCGCATTCACACAAATCAGATGGAACACCGGGGCTTTCCGGGGGGTTTCGCGTTTGCTTCAGCCACTACCGAAGCATTATATTAGCCAGTCTGTGCCGTTTACTGGCACCCCGTAATCAAACTCCGTCCGATACCGGCTCCCCACCACCAGGCCGGTCTCAACTGGAATCAGAACCATGCCAAAGAAAGATCAATTGACGGGACAGGGCCCGGTCGCAGGAAACCACGTTTCCCACGCCCACAACAAGGCCAAGCGTCGCTTCGAGGTAAACCTGCAGAAGCAGCGCTTCTACGTACCTGAAGAGGATCGTTGGGTCACCCTGCGCGTTTCGACACAGACCATCAAGACGATCAACAAGAAGGGCATTTCAGCCGTTCTGAAAGATGCCCGTGCCAAGGGCGTCAAGATCTAACCGAATACTACCATGGCGAAGGCAAAAGACGTCCGTCACAAAGTGATCCTGGACTGCACGGAAGCTCCCGGCACGTCCCGGTACTCATCGATGAAGAACCGGCGCAACACGCCCGGTCGTCTCGAAATCAAAAAATACAACCCCGTTCTGCGCAAGCACACGCTGCACCGCGAAACGAAGTAACTGGACTGAACGATGGCAAAAAAACAGGCATTCGGAGACAAGGTCCTCAAGGCCAAAGCCGAATCAAAGAAAATGGCCAAGGTTGTCCTCTCTGAAAAGAAGGCCAACGGCCAGTATTCGTTCCGCCACAAGATGGTCCACGTGGACGATCTGCAGAACGAGTTGAAGGAAGCAAAGACGCGGCTGTAACAGAGCCGATTTCGGGGTGTAGCGCAGCCCGGTTAGCGCATCTGCTTTGGGAGCAGAGGGTCGCAGGTTCGAATCCTGCCACCCCGACACATTTTTTGAACGGCGGGTCCCATTTCCCTGCGCCCGTAGCTCAACCGGATAGAGCGGCGGTCTTCTAAACCGCAGGTTGCAGGTTCGAGTCCTGCCGGGCGCGCCACAAGACAAGGTGACGTGGCCGAGTGGCTAGGCAAGGGTCTGCAAAACCCTGTACGGCGGTTCGAATCCGCCCGTCACCTCATAAAAGAAGCCTCCTCCCCAACGGGGATGGAGGCTTTTTTATGATCATGACCGGCCGGCTCGAACCGCCCAAGGCGGTTCAAAGGAGCGAGCAACTTCGGTAGTGGAAGAGCCCAGGTGTTCATGCGAGCGACTCACGAGCTTGCGGCAGGAGGGTGAGGGTTGGCATCGATGTGCGTGCGAGTAAATCCGCCCGTCACCCATGTGGTGCTTCGAACCGCCCAAGGCGGTTCAAAGGAGCGAGCGACTCCGGTAGTGGAAGAGCTCAGGTGTTCATGTGAGCGACTCACGAGCTTGCGGCAGTGCCCCGAGCGGTTGAAGCGACGTGGGTGGGTGTAGACACGGCGGCTATAGGGGAATCCCCCGCAACACGACTCACAGAAAGTGCCCTACATTGTCGTCACTATGGCAACGATCGTAATTGTTGAAGACAACGACGAACTGCGGGAGATGGCGGCAGGATACCTGCGGAGCCAGGGCTTCGTTGTGGAAACGGCGCCGAACGGGCTGCACGGCCTTGTCGTGATATCCCGTGTCGTACCGGATCTGATCGTCTCGGACATCTCCATGCCGGGCATGGACGGGTTCGAGTTGCGCCGCCGGTTGAACGAGCTTCCGGGATTGGCCAGCATTCCATTCCTGTTCATGTCAGCGCACCACGAGCGGGAGCGCATCCGGGAAGGCATGCGACTCGGGGCCGATGACTACCTTACGAAGCCGTTCACCATTGCCGATCTGCTGGAAGCCGTCAAGAGCCGTCTGGCACGGCATGAGCAGGCCGTCCAGCATGAGTCTGACCAGCTTCAGCGCATGTCAGAGAGCCTGCAGCTCATCTTTCCGCACGAGATTACGACTCCGATCAGCCAGGTCATGGCCATCTCGCAGATCCTGCCGGAAATGGATGCGGAGGAACAGGCCGAGTATCTCGCCATGATGCAGGTAGCGGCTCAGCGATTGAACCGCCTGACCCTCGCATTCAGGGATGTGACCTCGCTGACCATGCATCAACCCGATGGGTCCTATGGGCTGGCCGATGCATTACCCGAGGCCCATGATTTGACTAGTGACATCCAATCGTGGATTCAGGCCGTAGCGCGCGACCTGGAGGCGGACCATCGTGTACAGGCATCTGTCTCGCCCATCGTCTCGAAGATTCAGCCCGTTTTGCTGCAGCGGGTCATTGTCGAGCTACTCAGGAACGCCATCACGTATTCAGTTGATGACGTGATAGTCACCGTTGCGCGAACTGATGTGGGTGTGTCGGTATCCGTGGAGGATCACGGAGAGGGGTTTGACCCCACCGAAGCGGGGAATGTCGTGCCGTTTGTACAGGTGGATCGCCGCACGACCGAGCAACAAGGCCTGGGTCTCGGATTGTATTTGACACGTCGCATCGCAGAACGCTTCAACGGATCACTCCACATAGACTCGTCCGCTGCCGGAACCAAGGCGAGCGTTGAGTTGGCCGACCCCGGTTGAGGGCACGGCGTGCTACGACAGCCGCCCAGCTACAAGGGTCTGCAGTCCGTCCAGATTCCTGCATGCATGTATGTCCGAGGCTGGAATCACGAGCTGAGCTCGACGATTCGTGACCATGAACGCCGCTGGAACCGGCTCGGCCAACGGCTCATCGACAAACTCCGCCCACGTGTCCGGATAGGCGAACGCAACCGGCAGTGGCAGATTCGCCACAAATACCGCCCACTCCTTCTTCATCCCAAGGTTGCCATACGTGAGTCCACACAGCGAACAGGCATAGGTCGAGGGCGACACAATCTTGTGCACGAAGTCAAATGCGCCATGCAGCAGCCCGCTCTTGGCATTGTACACGAAGAGAAGCGTTGCGGTAGAGTCGGCCATGAGAAGACTTCGTCAACAGGTTCGTCAATCAAACCGTAGCGACTTCACTGGATTGGCGCGGGCGGCGGACGAGGCGTGATACAACGTCGCTACGACCGTAAGCACGAATCCTATGACAGCGGCAATGAGGAATGGCACGACGGTCAGGTCCATCCTGTAAGGGAACGGATCCAGCCAGTACTTTCCGAGGACGAACCACGATACAGGCCAGGCGATCACGAGGGATACCGCCAGCAGAATCATGAACTCCTTTACGACCAGCAAAATGAGCTGCGTCTCCGTTCCACCGAGTACTTTCCGGATGCCGATTTCCTTTGTCCGGCGCTGTACGGCGAACGAAGCCAGGCCGAACAGGCCCAGGCTGGCAATCAGAATGGCCAGGAAGGCAAACACGATCATGAGTCCGCCCGTGGTTTCCTGTTCCTGGTAGCGGGAAGCGAGGTCATCGTCCACAAACGTCAAATCGAGGGGGCGCTGTGCCTCGAACTCATTCCAGGCTTGTTGGATGTACTCGCTGCCTGCAATCTCAGAATCCTGTGCAAACCGCACGGTCAATAGTCCAAACGGCTGGCGTGCCAGACGCATGACGACAGGTCCGATTTCCTCCGTGAGCGCCCTGAAGTGGTAGTCCTCCACCACGCCAATGATTTCCGATTCCTGCACTCCCATCCAGGTCAGGCGTTTGCCGAGTGCATCGTTTTCCCATCCGAACAGTTTGGCTGCTGCCTCATTGAGGACGAAGGCCTCGGTTGTATCGGAGGGGAAGTCGCGCGAAAAGAAGCGGCCATCCGCCAGCTCCATCCCGTATGTGTCCACATACTCGAAGTCGGCGCGGACCAGATTCGCGGTGAACGTATCGGACGAGTCGCGTCCCTCGGGTAGAAACAGCCTCAGTTCCCCGGTTCGCCCGGGGACACCCGACGCAAACGACGCATTCACGATGGAACTGTGTTGCAACAACTGCTGCCGGAACGACTCGAATGTCGTGTTGTCATTGGCCGTGTCCATCTGGATGACCGCCACGGATTCCTTGTCGAACCCGAGCGGTTTGTTCTTCATGTATTCCACCTGGTCTCGGACTACCAGCGTACCGGCAATGAGCATGAGCGAGACCGTGAACTGCAGTACCACCAGACTCTGACGGAGTCTGGAACGGGAAGACCCACCCGTGACCAGGCCTCGCAGGACGAGAACGGGCTTGAAGGCTGACAAGACGAAGGCTGGATACGCTCCGGCCAACAGGGTGCAAAACATGACAAGCCCCGCTCCCAGCAGAAGCATGGACGGGTCGAGCAACGAAACGGCAGACAGATCCCTGCCGGTCACATTCCGGAGCCACCCCATGGACACGACGACGATGAGAGCGGCGATGGCACTGCTTATCAACACCGTGACAAACGACTCCGTGAGAAAGCGGGCTACCAGGTCTGCTTGTTTCGCTCCGACGGCCTTTCGCACGCCCACTTCCTTGGCACGCATGGTCGATCGGGCCGTGGACAGGTTCGTGAAGTTGATGCAGGCCAGCAACAGAATGAACAGGGCGATCACGGAAAACGCCACAACGGACGTGTAATTCCCGCTGGCACCCAGTTCGCCCTGGCGAGCCGAGTGCAGGTGGATGTCGGTCAGTGGTTGCGCCACGAATGTCCAATTGATTCCGAACTGTCTTCCGGTAGCGCCGGCCCGCGTTTCGTATACGCCCGAAATTTCGTCGACGAACACGGCCAGGTCTGTGTTCGGTGCAAGGACGAAATACGTAAACATTCCGATGTTGAACCATGCCGCGTCACGCTGCGTGCGTCCCTCGGGCGGAATATTCATTCCCGAGACAACAAAGTCATAGGTCACGTGGGAGGGCTGCGTGGGCCGCTCCACGACACCCGAAACCGTCATGTCATTCCCGTTGACGGAGAGGTTGCGTCCTACGGCGTCGACCGTGCCGAACAGCCGTTCTGCCGTGTCGTCCGTAAGGACGATATCTCCCGGGGTGTTGAGTGCTGATACCGGATCGCCCGCGAGGAATCGTGCTGGAAACACGCCGAAGAACGTGGAGTCGGCTATCAGGATCTCTTCCTCTTCCAGGCTCACATCATCGAAGACGACCTGTCCGTCAAATTCCTGAACCCGCACGCCGAGCTCGATCGATGAAACATCGTCCCGGAACGAGGGCATGGCGGCATAGGGCGCGATGGCAAAGTTGGACTCGGTTCCTCCCAGGACCGCACTCGCGGCGACGCGGACCGTCCGATCCGCATTCTCATAATGTTGGTCATAGCTCAGCTCATGCCGTACGAACACGAGAATGAGGAGACAGGATGCGAGACCGACGGCCAGCCCGATGATATTGATGAGGCTGAAGCCAAGGTCCTTGACAAGTCCCCGGAATACGAGGGACAGGGTGTTGCGTAACATCGGTCGATGGGTCGGGTATGGGGGCAGTGTACGAAGGACCGTCCTACGAGCCAAAAGTAGCTAATTGTTGCAGAACCAAAAGGGGTGTTTGGTTAGTAAAAAGAGACTTTGACACCTTTTCCGGTCTTCATGCCTGACGCCTCCCATTCCCACGAGCAGATCGTCGCAGCCTTCGAGGAGGGCCTGGGCGTTCCGGAAATCGCTGAAGCATTCGGTCTCGCCCGGGAAACAGTGCACGGCCACCTGGAGCGGGCCGGAATTGCTTCGAGGGATGCTGAGCGTCAGTCCAGGGAAGAGGAGAAGCGCCGGAAGCGACAGCGCGTCATGTCCATGGCGCGCAAGGGGTTCAGGACCGTGAACATTGCCCGGATGACAGGTGTGTCCCAGACGGAAGTGCGCCGGCTGGTCTCGGCCGCATATATCATTGCCCGGGATCACACAGGTGGTGAAGTGTTGCTGCCCCGGCACGAAAAGAACCGAATAGAGCGCCCGGCCAGGGATCGACGGACCCGTCGTCCATGAATGGGTGGTCAGTCGGAGCGGCCTTCATATATCCCCGATGACTCAGTTCCCGGCGCGGGAATGCCTGGCTCGAATGCGTTCCACAACCGGCGCGACACCTCCCGCAACAGCACATACCCATCATTGTCGGCTGCCCACCGCGTATCGGCCTGGTTCTTGGTGATGATGCAGAATACATAGTCTCCATGAGGGGCGTTCACGACGACGACCTCCGACTTCGATGCAGTCACAGCTCCTTGTTTGGACGCGGTCCGGATGGTCACGGGTATGGATGACAATGCCTCGCCATCCCAGTAGGACCGGGTCATGACGCGGTACATTTCGCGGCTCGCCTCGGGGCTCACAGCGCGCCCTTCGTAAATCATCGTGGCGAGCTCCGCCATTTCACGGGGCGTGGTCTGTCCCCATCCGTAGCGCTCCCAATCGCCGCGTCGCCCTTCGGTCCGGGAGTTGACCCGCGTACCGTCGAATCCATGCTCTGCCAGCCATTCGTTGATGGCCGTGCCGGTGCCGGCTGTTTCCTGTAGCCACAACGACGCCGTATTGTCACTCCACGAAATCATGAGCATCACGAGCTTGTCAAGGCTCGTCGTGGCGCTGTCCCGGAGTTCGCCGGTCAGGTCGTCATCGGAATAGAACAGCGAATCCCGGTAGACCATTTCGCCGGTGTATTCCAGCTCGCCCCGTTCGATCCGGTCGAAAATCTTGAGCATGATGGGCACTTTCACCATGCTGGCGGTGGGAAACAGCGTGTCGGCCTGGATCGCGATTTCCTGGCCCGATGGAAGATGCCGGACGTACACACCGACGTCGCCATCAAACGCATTGACGAGGGCCTGGAGGTCCGATTCGAGCATCTCCATGTCCGGTGTGGAAGCACACCCGGACAGCAGGAAAAGCATAACCGGGATGGACAACGCTGAAACAAGAGCGTGGCGAATGCGGAACGGTAGTGTCATCGTGGCACGGGAATGGAAGCATGAATCATGGGTCATCGGATCAGTACCGTGCGTGTCTCCACGCGGTGCCGAGTGGTGATCCGGACCAGGTACATACCCGGTGACCACCTACTGGAGCGGACCGCGGTCTCGGTATCGGCTTCCGATGAGCGATGCATGACCCGGCCCAGGACATCCGTGACCAACACGTCTGCCAGCGGAGGGTGGCGGATGGTAAACGCATCTGACGCAGGATTGGGGTATACCGCCACCGTAGTGCCATCTACCGATGTCCATCCGGGAACGGAGGCTGTTCCCGAGACGACCGTCACAACGGCCGAAACGGTCGCTGCCGATACGCCGTCCGATGCCTGCACAGTGAAGGTGTGCGAACCAATCTGGTTTTCGGCTGGCACCCAGCGGACGACGCCGTTGGTCGCCGCGATGACCGCGCCGGGTGGAAGAACCTGTCCGGAATACAGGATGACCTGCCCCTCGGGATCAGATGCCTGGTAGCGGAAGTCGAGGGTCTGTCCGACCCGGATGGTCGTGTCTGGCAGTACCGACGTGAAGGTCGGCAGGGAATTCAGGACGCCGGTTACCGAGAATGGGTGTGAACCAAGTGCGAAGTGGGCGTTGTTGTTGCACAGCCAGCCCGCCGGATTGGCAATATGGATGAGCAGCTCGGCCTGCCGCCCGTCCGAAATGCCCGTGTAAATCACATTGTCACAATGGGGGAGCGATACCGCTGTAAACGAATCCAGCAGCTGCGCCGGAAGCGTGGTCTCCTGATCGGTGAATGCATCGTCCTGCCATCCTCCAACCGGTGTGTTGTTGACGCCGTAGATGAAACGGATGGTGCCGTCTCCTGCAACCTGATAGGCAAACAGTTGGTCCCCCGCCGCTGCCAGCCCCGGAACGCGCCCGTCCGTTCCGTTCAGCACGACCACCCGGCCACGGAGAATATCCTGGGTCGGGGTCCAGATCATGGTGTCTTCCTCTTCCCGGAACTCCCCGGTCGCGGTCCAGCCGTTGTTCGTGAACCGCAGTTCCGTACCAGCCCGGATGTCCACCAGCGCCACGAACGAAATTTCGTTCGGGTCGTCCATGTTCAGCCCGACGATAGCCAAGTCGCCGGGCGACAACAATTGCGCCAAGGCCTGTCCTGCCGAAATCAGCAGGAGCAGTGCCAGATTGGCCAAACAACTTCCGATCCGGAGGCTCATGCGAAACGATGACGGTTTTTCAGTAGCGGTATCTTACATGATAATACGCGGAAATGTACGGCATGTGCGTGGGCATGACCCGATGATTCCACTCCGGGGATCCCTGCAAGCTTCATGCGATACCGCTCTGTGATCGTGGCAGCACGGGACCACCCACCTCACTGGGACATTGTAGGAAGAAAATGAAACCAGAATAGCCATGTCCAACATTACGTGGATCATCGGAGCCACCGGTGGAATCGGCACGCACCTGGCCGGCGTGCTGGCCCACCGCGGACATACGCTCATCCTGTCGGCTCGCTCAACCGAGGCCCTGAACAGCCTCGCGTCTACAACCGGAGGCGCGGCCAGGCCCGTCGATGCCACGGATTTTGAGACCACATTCGCGCTGGCGCAATCCATTGTCGCTGAATTCGGACGCCTGGACACCGTGGTACACCTTCCGGGCTCCATCCTGTTGAAGCCCGAGCACCTTACCACGGAAGCAGAATTCGACCAAACCCTGGACACGAACCTGAAGAGCGCATTCTCGGTGGTCCGAGCGGCGACGAAAGCCATGTACGCCACCGGAGGCAGTATTGTCCTGGTGAGCACGGCGGCAGCGTCCGTGGGCATGAAAAACCACGGCGCTATTGCAGCAGCGAAGGCTGGGGTCGAAGGACTCACACGGTCCGCAGCGGCGACGTATGCGAACCGGGGTATCCGGGTCAACGCGGTAGCACCGGGAATGGTCGAAACGCCCCTTTCGGCCCGCATCCTCTCCAACCCCACGAGCCGGGAGTATTCCAAGTCGCTGCATGCATTGGGCCGCATTGGGCAGCCTGCAGACGTATCGTCTGCCATCGAATTCCTGATTGGCGATGACGCCTCGTGGATGACCGGAGCTGTCATGCCGGTTGACGGCGGTCTGTCGGCCGTCATGCCCCGATGAGCGCGCTGGTCTGGATGCACCGGGACCTGCGGTTGCAGGACAACCCCGCGCTGGCCCACGCCGTCCGGCACCATGCGTCTGTTGAGGTCGTCTACGCGTGGTCCGACGCCGTTTTTGGTGACTGGATGCCGGGAGCCGCCCAGCGTTGGTGGATCCACGAACACCTCATGCGCGTGGCGTCGGCGTTGTCGCAGCGGGGCATCCGGTTCACGCTCACAACGGATTCGCCGGTCAACCTTGTGGCAGGCGGCGGATACATGGCCGTGTACTGGAACGAACCCATCACGCCAGCCGCCCGTGCGCTGGGCCAGTCCATGACCATGCAGTGCCGAAAGGAAGGAACGGACATGCGGGTGTTTTCCGGTGACCTGCTGCACGACCCCGACGCTATCCGGACGCAGAAAGGGGACCCGTACAGGGTGTTCACGCCCTTTTACAGGTCATTTCTGGCGGGTGTGCCCGTCAGCATGCCGGTTGCCCTGCCCGACATGCCGCCAGCCCCTGCCGCGGCCGCAGCGCAGTTGGAAGGCGAGGCCCATGCGGCCATCGACGCCCTGGCGTTGGTACCCGACCATGCGTGGGTTTCCAAGGTGGCCTCCCATTGGGAGGCCGGCGAAGATGCCGCCATGCAGCAGTTGAAGCAATTTGTCGATGGTCCCGTGCTGGACTACGACACCGGGCGGAATCGTCCGGACCGCGAAGGCAGCAGCCGTCTGTCACCGTACTTGGCCATCGGTGTGCTGAGCCCGCGGCAGGTGTGGCACGAAACTTCCCGCCGCCATGTGATGGACGGCAGTCCGGCAACGTTCCTGAAGGAAATCGGATGGCGGGAGTTCGGCTACCACTTGCTGTATCACTTTCCCGGAACGGTGAGTGGCCCGCTGAACCCCTCCTGGAACGGGTTTCCGTGGCGGGACGATGCCGAGGGCCTGCGCGCCTGGCAACGTGGGGAGACCGGCTATCCCATCGTGGATGCCGGCATGCACGAACTGTGGAATACCGGGTGGATGCACAACCGCGTCCGCATGATCGTGGCATCGTTCCTGACGAAGGACCTGCTTGTTTCCTGGCAGGCCGGAGCTGCGTGGTTCTGGGACACCCTCATCGATGCCGATCTGGCGAGCAACACGCTTGGGTGGCAGTGGGCCGCGGGTTGCGGTGCCGATGCGCAGCCGTTCTTTCGCATCTTCAACCCGGATTCCCAGCAGAAAACCCACGATCCCAAGGGACAGTACGTTCGACAATGGACGCGGGGGAGGGCCATGCCGATAGTGGATCATGCCGAAGCGCGTGCCCGCGCACTGGCTGTGTATCAGGCGTTCAGGGACGCATGACGACAAGGGGGCGGACCACGCGACGTGTCTCCGTGGCCACTTCCAGCAGGTACATGCCGGACGCCAGGCCCGATGTATCGAGTGACAGCATCAGCGATCCGCGTCCGGCCAGGGTTACCCGTGGTGGCCCCACACGACGCCCGAGTGGGGAGTACACCGTCGTGGTCACGAGACCGGGAGCAGGAACGATGACATCTGCCGTCACCGTTGACCGCGCTGGATGCGGGTACAGGGATCGGATGGTCAGGTCCAGCCCTGCGGGAAGTACGGCGTCCTCTGTATGGGTTGCCGTGGCTCCGAACAATGCCCATTCGCCCACGCCGACCGGTGATACACTGCGAATGCGTACGGTCAGCGACTCGGGATCAGGAACCGGATTGGCCGATACCACCGTCCACTTCGTGGCTGACGTCCGGACCGAGTCGATCAAGCGGCCGGCGCCGTCCGCAAGCTCGACTTCGTAGACCGAAAACGGTCGCGGAGTCCAGGAAACAAGAAGGTTGTCGCCCGCCGGAGCCTCGATACGGACTTGTGCCGGGGGCAAGGGAGGGGGCGCGAACGTACTGTCTCCAGTCGCCCCGACCAGCAGCCGGCTCAGGAAACCAGACCTGTAGGCATCCTCACGCAGTGTTGCCACCGGAATGGTGGTCGCGACGGCGCGGTTTTTTCGTACGGCCAGTGCCTCTCCGGATGCGGTTTCCACAAGGACGGTTGCATCCGGCTGTGACGGTGCCAGCCCGAGAGCGACGGGCAGAGCCGGGACGGCCTGCCAGCCGTCAAACGTGTCGGCCAGGGTGGCCAACTGCTGCTCCGCCCGCCAGGACAAGGGCGACGGAGCGGCTCCGAAGTGGGCCAGCAACCACTCGGACGTATTCGCTGATGGCGCTTTCCCGGGAAGCACGAGCACGACGGGGCGTCCGGAGGCCAGAAAGGCATCGACCTGGCTTCGGGCGTCTTCCGACTCGAGGCGCTCTATGGAAGGAATCCACAGAAGCACGTCGTGATCGTCGAATACCCCGGGAGGCGGCGTACCGCGAACCACTTCGTCCCAGGCATCATACGGGATCGATGCATCGGCCAGGGCTGTCCATGCACGGCCGGTACCCGATGCGAACCAGGAGCTTGTCCACACAGCCAGTCGCTCCGAGTGGGCAAACGGGCGGGACGAGAATACAAAGTCGGACCACGTAGCAGAGGCGTTGCCCAACGCATCGACCGCCAGGAACTGAACCCGGAAATCACCCTCATCCGGGAGGCGAGCAACGCCGGTGAATACACCGTCCCGGTACACGATGTCCTGCTGGACGGACAAATCGCCTGAGTCCAGCAAGCGGGCCTCGGTGGCCGTGCGGGAAAGGTCCCCCACCGGCGCCAGCCTTGCGATGACTTCGGGAACCGGCGTTCCGTCCCACACCTGGGCTTGGACAACGACGTTCGAGCCGGGTGGGGCATACCCTTCACCACCCCGGATCACGTGGGCTCGGACGAGAGGAGCATCCACGTCCGGACCGGAAACGGGAATCCGCAGCGTGTCGGCGGCCAAAACGGTCGATCCACTGACGTTGCGAATGCGGAACGGAATGCGAATCACCGTTCCCGGCGGCGTGGCACCGCCTGTCCAGAGCAGGGGAATCCGTTTGGTCCATGACCCATCCGGCGCCGGACTCAGCAACCAATCGGCCGACGCGCGTAGCCAGGAATCCGCGCTGGACCCGATATAGGGCGTAACCGCCGGGTCGAAGGTGGTGTCGAGGTCCACCCGCGCCGATCCGGCCGTGGACCCATCGTGGCGGTCCATGGTTAGTACCAAGCCGAACACGGAGCCGGCTGCCACGGAAACATTCCACGTGGCACTGGCCGATTCTGCGACCTGCAGCAGATCGGGTGTCGTGAGCGCCGATAGTCCCGAGACTGAGAAGGCGCCAGGAAGGGAAATGACGATCGGACCTGTTGCCGGCAGGCTCACAACCTGTTCATCCGGGACCACGTGCCCATCCCCCTCAACCCGCAGCGTGTACGTGCCTTCCGGCAAATCGGCGAACAAGAAGGAGCCGTCCGGTCCCGAGTTCCGCTGGGTATAGCGCGGTCCTGACAAGTACACGGTGACATTGGCAACACCGACGCCGCCCGTGACCACCCGTCCGGACAGCAGTCCGCTGGCGGTGGCAGGGGTCTCGGTCGTACTGGCGACACCGGACCAGAGCGCGTACGCCTGGCCATCGCCCCGATCAGCGTCCTGTAGCACGCCCTTGTGGCGCACGCGTATCCGATACGTACCGGATGCCGTCACGCGGGCCGCAATTTGCTCCACGGGATCCACGGTATTGTCTCCTCGGACCGCCGGTGCCGACGGGTGATCGGGATCCAGTTTCCATGGCCGGTACACGATATCCCCCGGACCTTCCACCACCATGTCCAGGTCATTGACCAACGCGGACCGGCGCTCATTCGGCGATCTTGGCCCGACGGTACCGGCCGGGTCGGTCCAGGACAAGGTCACCTGAAGGGAGTCGCCTGCGTCGAGCTCCACGGAATACTCGTGTGTTGCGCCCCCGGTGAGTAGGGAATCGATCACGCCGAAGGCTTGCATGTGGCGGACAGCCTGTTCCGCATTCACGAGGCCCCATCCCGCTGCGTAATCCGGTCCCGCCGCCGGTCCCATGCCATCGGCCGTGTGGATGATCAGGCCTTTCAGTGCAGCGGCGGTCAGTGGCATGCCGGTCCGGCGGCGGGACTCCTGTTGGAGCAGAATAGCTGCTCCGGCGACTGCAGGCGAGGCGTGGGACGTACCCGAGGACGAGCCATACCCGTTGTCGCCCCAGGCCATGGATGACAACACCAATTCCCCGGAAGCCACCACATCGGGCTTGATGCGCCCGTCATCGGTGGGGCCCCGGCCCGATATATCCATCAGCTGGATATCGGAAGCTGTCCTTCCGTCCCAGCCTATGTCCGACACGGCGCCCACAGTGAGCACATTTTTGGCGACCGATGCATCGAGCAGGGTATCGTATCCATCCGCCCCACCGTCGCCCGACCGGGGCCGGTCCGTGAGCACCCATTGGTCCGTGAATGCCCAATAGGGCTCGCCACGGACCGGCCCGTGATCCGATGGTTCGTTCCCGGCCGATTTGACGATGAGGTATCCGGGAGCAGCGGCAGCCAATGCGTCCCATGCCGCGGCCTGTTCGTCGTAGTATCCGAACCGCCAATCCTTTTCGGCATCCACGGATGCATCTCCCTGCCAGGCCCAGCGCCCGTCTCCGCGGAGATTGAACGTCCATCCTGCGGTCTGCCCATAGGAATGGTTTGAGACCAGCCCCCCCTCGGCGGCCCAAAGAGCCATTTCCGTCACATCATCGTTCCAGTCCCACGCATCCAGCCCGGCGGCTGGAGCGGCACCGCGGGCGTCGGTGAAAACGCCACTGGCTACCATGGTCCCGGCAACATGCGTTGCGTGGTTCAGGAGGATGGGAGGGGCGTCCCGCTGCGCAACGCGTCCCTGGAATTCGACGTGACTGGTCAGGACCCGCGATGCATCCCACAACCCCAGCCGTTCGCCGTCCCCCTCGAGATTCCAGCCAAAGGGTCCGTCGACGTGCAGCCGGTCGGCCCGGATGGTGGCAATGGCCTGTCGGTTGTGTACCCGGTAGTACACGGGCCGGCCGTCCCGGACATCCATGAGTTGTATGGTGGCTGCCAAGGAGTCGGCCACGAGCGCCGGTATGCGCCAGTTTCGGGTGGCCGCGTCGACACGCGCGCGCGCCAGGCCCCCCTGGACCCTGCCGCGCGCGGCGATTTCCATGAGGGCGTCGCGGTCCGGCGTCGCATGCGAACGCTGCCGGGCCCGTGCATCGAACGGGACCGAAAACGACACCAGCAGAAGGAACGCCAGGACAAGGGCGCGAGCAGACATGGTCGGTCGGAGGAAGGGTGTGCCGCGTGAACGGCGTTTGCCGCGCCTGGTTCGGCTCCGGAGGTCATTTGCACGCCGATCATGACCGTTCGACCACATGAAATGCCGTCCCACGCCCGGAATCAGTACTGGGAAAGCGTCGATGCGTATCATTCCGCATGCAGTTCAGAACCCACTTTCAGCGTGTCGCGCTTGCGGCCGTCGTCATTCTCGGCATCTCGATTGCCGGATGCGACCAGTCCGATCTCGATCCATTCGACAACGACGGACGGTATTTCACCGTGTGGGGCTACCTGGATGCCCTTGAATCCGAGCAAGTTGTTCGCGTGGTGCCGGTCACACGTTTCGCAGAGCGCATCATGGATCCTACGGAAGCCCAGGCTTCCATTGATGCGGAGGTCTATACGACCGATCTGGCGACGGAGAAACGGACGCGGTGGACCCACGAGCTGGTACAGTTGGATGACGGCACGTATGGCCACGTGTTCAAGGCCCGCTTCATTGTGCGGCCCGGTCGCACGTATCGTCTTGAAGTCATTCGAAGGGACGGAAAGACCGCCGTCGCGGAAACCACGGTACCGCGAATTGTCCAACCGAAGATCATGCAGCGGTCAGAGGTGATGTACAACGCCGATTCCACGGAGATCTGGCAGGATGTACTGGTTCCAGGTATACCTTCCCCGTGGGAACTCACGGCCATTTATGTTGCCGGTTTGACCACGAATTTCCGTGTCCAGGTGCCGTACGGACGGGTCGGAGAACGCACCGCCGATGGTAGCTGGCGGACCCGACTCCACATTTCACGTGACCAGCCGGAAATCTGGGAATATCTGCGCAGCTTCCCTAACGAGACGGGCGCCACTCTGGCGGCCGTCGGTCTTCAGTTGCGTATCCTGGATGAGGAGTGGGATCCACCGGAGGGTGTGTTTGATCCTGAGGTGCTTGCACAGCCTGGCGTATTGACCAATGTGACGGGCGGATTCGGCTTTTTCGGTAGCATCGGGTTCCATGTCGAGGAGTGGCTCATTGACACTCCCCAGCGCCTCCTTGGGTATCCGCTGGTGGTGGATCGACCGCCCCCCAACTAATTCCGGCAGGGTCCGTATGCCCCGGAATGAGTCTCATGAAACGATTTATCCGGGTGCTCAAGACCCGCCTCGCCTTCTGGCGCCGGTCTCCGTTGCGTTGAGTCCGTGCTGCGCTGAGTGAACGTTGCTCGTCGGGCCGCCGTGTGCTATCCTGCGTTCAGATACCCTGAACGCACACTCCCATGTTTGACTGGCTCGCCGACCCCAACGCCTGGATTGCCCTGACAACCCTGACCGCGTTGGAGATCGTCCTCGGGATAGACAACATCATCTTCATTTCCATCCTGTCGTCGCGGCTGCCCGTGGAGCAGCAGGACCGGGCGCGCTTCCTGGGACTGCTCGCCGCTCTTGTCGGGCGCATTGCCCTGCTGTTGTCACTGGCCTGGATCATGCGACTCACCGCGCCCGTGTTTACCGTCATGGACGCCGCCATTTCCGGCCGGGACATCATCCTCATCCTGGGGGGGCTGTTCCTGCTGGCCAAAAGCACCCACGAAATCCACAACAAGCTGGAGGCTGAGGACGAGAAGGTCGTGGGCGTCGCGGCGGTGACCTTCGGAAGTGTCCTCGTTCAGATTTTCCTGCTGGATCTCGTGTTTTCCCTGGACTCCGTCATCACGGCCGTCGGTATGGTCGACCAGGTGCCGATCATGATTGCGGCCATTGTCATTGCCATCGGATTCATGATGGTCGCAGCAAAATCCATTTCCGCGTTCATAGAAGAGCACCCGACCGTCAAGATGCTGGCGCTTTCCTTCCTGCTCATGGTCGGCGTCGCCCTGATAGGAGAAGGGTTCGACATGCACATTCCGAGGGGATACATCTACTTTGCGATGGCCTTCTCGGTGTTCGTCGAGATGCTGAACCTGAAAATCAGGTCGCGTTCCGCTTGATGACCATGAGCGTCGTGTCGTCCTCCAGGATATCCGACTCGTGATCGAGCGCCAGGGCATGATCACAGATCGTGTTGACGATCTCGTCGGCCGGCAGGTCGCGGTACTTCTTCAACAACGCAATGAGACCCGTCTCTCCGAACTCCGAACCGTCATCATTCATGCGCTCCGTGATGCCATCCGTGTACAACGCCAACAGGGCGCCCTTGGGCACCATGGCATACGCCCGTTCAAGAGGGATATCCGGTAGCGGGCCCATGATGGTACCGGTCGGTTCGAGCAGCGTCACGTCGTCATCGATCAGTAGAATACCCGACGTGTGCCCGGCATTGGTGTAGAGCAGACCACCATTCGCTTCCAGCTCCGCGAAGAACACGGAAATGAACCGGGTGGAGTAGGTGCTTTCATGGATGACCCTGTTCAGCTTCTTCATGGTGAAGAGCATTTTCAGGTTCGTCCCGATGCCCATCCGGATGCCCATGAGCACGTCCCGGACCAGCAGCGCGGCCGGCAACCCATGGCCCGACGCATCGCCAATGGCAACGCCCAGGATTCCGTCGCCGAGATCCAGGAAGTCGTAGAGGTCACCCCCGACGGCTTCGGCCGGTTGTGTGCGCACGGCAATGTCATATCCCTTGAAAACCGGCGGCTTTGTCGGCAGGAGGCTTCGCTGGATAGCCGCTGCCTTGTCCATGTCGGACTGGGCAGCCTCGGCCTTCAGCCGGTAGTTCATGGCGAACCGCGCACCGTTCAGACAGAATGCGATTTCCTCACGATCCCAACCCTCCGACAGCCCGTACAACAGCACGGCCGACAGTCCGGGAGGACCAACCACTTGGAATCCGACAAAGGCAACGTAGGAATCAAGACGATAAAACCATGCCGTGGCCACATTGCGGTCATCGAAAATGACCCCTCCGTGCTCCTCAATCAGGTGTACGACTTCTGAATCGTACGGTATGATTTCCGGGAAGATGGCTGGTGGCTTCGTGGCCTCCACGAGCTTCCACCCCTCCGTCGTTTCCTGATACAGGTGCCCGCTTCCGAAGTGCAGGTCGTCTCCGAAAGAGGCCTCCAGTTCAACGAGGATATGTCCCAGGAATGTCTGGCCCGACCCGGTCTCGGCAATGCCACCGAGGACCCGGTCCATTTTCCGGTAAAACTGTTTGGGGTCAATCATGTGGGCACGGGGTCGCAGGATCAGAAAGGAGCATCGTCGCCTCCCACTCCATCCCCACCTTCGGGGACGTAATCGCCTGGGCCATAATACGTTGTGAGGTTTTCAAACCGGGCATGCTGGTGCACGAAAGCAAGACTGACGTCACCAATGGGACCATTACGCTGCTTGCCTACGATAATTTCCGCCAGACCCTCGGTGGAGTTGCCGTTTTCATCGACAGTTATTCCGTAGCGTTCCGCCCGGTAGATGAATGCGACGACGTCGGCATCCTGCTCAATGGATCCGGACTCGCGCAAGTCGGACAACTGGGGCCGTTTGTCGCCGCCACGCGTCTCGACGGCACGGGACAACTGTGACAGGGCAATGACAGGCACATTGAGTTCCTTGGCCAGTCCCTTCAAGGACCGCGAAATACCTGCAATTTCCTGTTCACGATTCGAGTTCTTGCCCATGCCCGATCCGTGCATGAGCTGCAGATAGTCGACGATGACCATGCCGATGTCGTGCTCGGCTTTCAGGCGCCGGCACTTGGCGCGCAGCTCCAGGGCCGTGAGGCCCGGGGAGTCGTCAATGAATACAGGGGCATCGGACAACCGGCCGGCCGCTCGGGCCAACTTGGGCCAATCCTCATCCGACAAACGACCCGTACGGGCCGCCTGTGCGTCTACCCGTGCTTCGGACGTAAGCAGGCGCTGAGCCAGCTGGCCAGCGCTCATTTCAAGCGAGAAGATGACCACGCCTGTGGGTGTTTCAGGGTGCATGGCCGCATTGCGGGCCATGGACAACGTCAAGGCGGTCTTTCCCATGGAGGGCCTGGCCGCAATGATAATGAGGTCCGAAGGTTGCCATCCGCCCGTCATTTGATCGAGACGGCTGAATCCGCTCGGCACACCGGTAATGCCGCCTTCCCGGCCGTGGATGGACTCCAGACGCGAGAGGGTCTCTTTGAGCACCTCCCGCATGGACGTGGCCGACTTTCGGAGCTGCGAATCCGAGATCCTGAAAATGTCTCCCTCGGCGGCATCGAGTAGTTCGAAGGCGTCCGCCGCGGGATCGTAGGCCTGGCCCACCAGGCCGGTCATGGTCTCGATCATCTTCCGGAGAAGCGACTTCTCAGCAATGATGCGTGCGTGGTATTCCACATTTGCGGCCGATGCCACCGCTGATGTCAGCTCGGTCAGGTAGTAGGAACCACCGATGGAGTCCAGTTCGCCCCGCCGGTTCAGCTCATCGGACAATGTAATGAGGTCGACCGGGTTGCCGCGCTCGAACAGGTTCAGGATACCGGCATAGATTTTCCGGTGCCGGTCGGAGTAGAACGCATCCGGTGCCAGGATCTCAATGGCCTGCGGAATCGCTTCCCGGGCAATGAGCATGGCACCCAGAACGCTTTGCTCTACTTCTGTAGCCTGTGGTGGGACGCGCCCGGCAGGCAGGTTTACGCCAGTCGGCCGGGATTCCATGTGGGCCGGAGGTGCATCGAAGCGGGTTGGTAGGGATTCGGACATGGTTACGCGGTCAATTCGTCATAGCGTGCGCGCAACACCTGCACATCGTCCCACGTCGGGCGCTTCCAGTTCGGGTTCCTGAGCAGGGCGGCCGGGTGGTAGGTCACCATGACGGGGATGCCGTGGTAGTCGTGGAACGTGCCGCGCATGTCCTTGAGCGAGGAGTCCGTTCCCAGCAAAGAGGTCCCCGATGTCCGGCCGACACACAGGATGAGCTTGGGCCGGATGACGGCAATCTGACGGTGCAGGATCGGAATGTGGGCGGCCACTTCTTCGACCTGCGGATTCCGGTTGTCCGGCGGGCGGCTCTTCAGGATGTTTGCAATGTAGACCGTGTCGCGGGTGAACCCGATAGCCTCCAGAATCTTGGTCAGCAGCTGCCCGGCGCGTCCCACGAAGGGTTCGCCCTGTTTGTCCTCGTCGGCCCCTGGCGCTTCGCCTATGACCAGCAGGTCCGCCTCAGGATTACCGACCCCGAATACTGGATTGATACGCGTTTCATCGAGCGGAATGAGGACGGTCGACGCCACCCACGCCGCCATGTCGTCCAACGTCGTCAGACGTCGGAGTTCGTCGTACGGAGCGGTTTCCGGGACAAGGGCGGCAATGCGTTCGTATGGGTCGGAAAAAGTCAACGGCTCTGAGGTATGCGTGTCAGGACCCGACACCACATGGCCGTAGAGGGCAATCTGGTGTTCGAAAATGCGCTTCAGTTCCTGGATTTCTTCGATGGCCACAAGCGTCCTGCTCGGATTGCGGGAACAGAAAATACGGGACCGGCCGGCGCGGCGCGTTCAGCTACCGATGCGTTTGTCAACAAATCGCCCACCGTCCGCGTCGGCCTCAGCCCGCCTCCAGGACCGTATGCAGCAGGATGGCATCGGCGACCTCTGACTTGGGCAGGACCGGCAGTCCGGTTTCTGACCCGTCAGCCCCGATGATGGTAACCCGGTTGGTCCCGGGCCCGAATCCGGCACCTTCTTCTGTGGGGTTGTTCAGCACGATCCAGTCCAGGTTCTTCCGCGAGAGTTTGCCCCGGGCATTCTCCGGTCCATTGTCCGTCTCGAGCGCGAATCCGATGAATCGCTGTCCCGCCTTTTTCCGGGATCCCAGGTCCGCCAGGATGTCGACCGTCGGCTTGAGTGTCAGCGTGAGCCCGGTCGCGTCCTTCTTCAGTTTCGAGGCCGACGTTTCGGCCGGCGTGTAGTCGGATACGGCGGCCACCATGATCAGGACGTCCGCCTCGGAATGCTGCAAAACGGCTCCGTGCATGTCCGCCGTCGATTCCACATCCACCCGCCGGACATCCGGGGGGATGGCGATGGCTGTCGGACCGCTGATGAGCGTGACATCGGCCCCGAGTCTTGCTGCCGATGCGGCCAATGCGTATCCCATGGTCCCGGATGAATGATTCGACAGGTACCGGACCGGGTCTATCCGCTCGCGGGTCGGACCGGCGGTTACCACCACACGCTTTCCGGACAAAGGCCCCGTTCGGGCACTACGGGCGGCTTCCAGGATCCGCGTCGATTCATTGACAATGGCAGCCGGATCCGGAAGCCGCCCCTGTCCAACAAGACCGCTTGCGAGCGCCCCATGCTCTGCCTCCATGACGGTATCACCGCGTTCGCGCAGGGTCGCCATGTTTTCCCGGGTTGCCGCGTGCACGTACATGTCATGATCCATGGCCGGACACACCAGCATCGGGCAGCGACGGGACAGAGCCACCGCCGTCAACATGGAGTCGCAGACACCATGGGTCAGCTTGCTCATGGTCTGGGCCGTGGCCGGTGCCACTACCATGAGGTCGGCCCACAATCCAAGTGCTACATGCTTTGTCCAGCTTCCCGACTCATTGTCGGGGAATATCTGCGTGTGCACCTCCTCTTCGGACAGGGTACCCAGTGTCAGGGGCGTGACGAACCGTGCGGCATCGGCCGTCATGAGGACGCGAACGTGCGCCCCGGCCTTCTTGTAGAGACGAACCAGTTCAGCGGCCTTGTAAGCGGCAATGCCACCACTCACGCCCAGAATGATATGTCGACCTTGGAGCGCACTCATGATGTTTCGGCACAGTGGGAGAGAAAGGCTCGCACCTGAGAGATCAAGGCAGCGGTTGCCGTTTCAAGATCGTCATTCACCACTACGGAATCGAATCGGGATTCGAACGTAAGTTCGTACCGGACCCGCTCCAGACGCACGGCAAGGGCCTCCTCCGACTCCGTTCCACGACTCCGGAGGCGACGCTCCAGCTCCCCGATCGATGGCGGACGGATGAATACAGTCAGTGCGCGGTCCGGGAACAGCCTTTTGACATGTTCGGCTCCCTGCACATCGATATCGAGCAACACCGGGGCATGGGACGCTGAGGCTTCCACCTCACGGCGCAGGGTACCGTAGAATCGGTCCGGATATACCTCCTCATGTTCCAACAGCTCGTTGGCCGCGATAGCCTCACGGAATGCTCCGGGGGTCAGGAAATGGTAATGCACGCCGTCCTGCTCGCCAGCCCGTGGTTCACGTGTCGTGGCCGACACCGAAAAACGGATGGATGGTTCGGCTTCCAACAGGCGACGGGCCAGCGTGGTCTTGCCCGATCCGGACGGAGCTGTCAATACGATGATGCAGGGACTATTCGACATTCTCCACTTGCTCGCGGATTTTTTCCAGGTCTTCCTTCATGCCCACCACGTGGTGGGCCATTCCGGCATCGTTGCTCTTCGAACCGATCGTATTGATTTCACGGTTCATTTCCTGGGACAGGAAGTTCAGCTTGCGTCCCACCGGTTCGTCGGCAGCCAGGGCCTCCCGGAAAAGGTGGATATGGGAATGCAGCCGCACGCACTCCTCGCGGACATCCAGCTTGTCGGCGAGCATGGCCATTTCGAACTCCAGCCGGTTGCGGTCAATGCGCTCATCCTCGAGGTACTCCCTCAACCGTTCGTTGAGGCGCTGGTGGGAGCCGGTAACCCGGTCCGGCGCTTCCGATTCCACCAGTATCAACCGGGACTCAATGCCGTCTATCCGATCGTTCAACTCCCGGGCCAGAGCAGCCCCTTCCTGCAATCGCATGGCGCGCATCTGCTCGGTCGCCATTTCCAGCGCTTCCTGGGTGGCCTTCCAAACAGCGTCTTCAGGGGCATCGGCCGGTTCTACAGGGACAAGTATATCCGAAAACCTCAGCAGGTGATCCAGTGTGACAGGCTCGGAAATATGTCCCGCAGCGCGTAATTCGTCCAGTAGCGCACGGTACCGACGGGCCGCTTCGGCATCAACCTTGACCGGCAAGGCATCGGGAACGGGGTCCTCAACCTGGACCTGAACGCTTATGCGTCCGCGCGCAAACCGGTCCTTGACCAGGCGCTGCAAATCGGCATCGTATGGACCGAGGGAACGGGGAAGGCGTGTGGATACTTCGCAATACCGGCTGTTCACCGAGCGGAGTTCAAGGGTTGCAGTGTAGCCGTCAGAGGAGGCTTCACCCCGGCCAAAGCCGGTCATGCTCGCAATCATGGGATCATCGGGTGGAGTGGCATCCGGTGTATACTCCTGCACCGGACCGCCGATCCGCATTACTCCGGTAATCGCTCCGGGACCTGGACGTTCAGGTAGAATAACGTGACGGCTGCGCCATCGGAATTGCTTCCTGTAGTGACGATATCGGCATCGCCATCGCCGTTGTAGTCGCCGATGGCAAACCGTCCGTACAGCGATCCCTGGGTCTCCAACTCGGGTAACAGTCCACCCGCATCGTTGCGGTACAGGATGCCGGACTCGTCGCCGAAGACAGCGTCGGACCCCAGCATGAACAGGTCCAGGTCACCGTCTCCTTCGAAGTCCACCCATTCAACCTGTCCGAAAATGACGCCGCGAACGGGCGTTGGAACGGGCGTCATGGTGGTACCGCCGTCGTTCCGGTACATGATTGAGCTTGCCTCAAGCAGATTCGGGGTCAGCTTGCCGCCCGTGATCAACAGGTCCTCATCGCCGTCAAGGTCCCAGTCACCCCATGCCAGAGAGCCACCCAGAAGCTCGGGATCCGTCAGGTCCAAGGGGACAAACGTTCCGTCATCATTCCGGAGGACAGCGGTCAGAGGGCGCCCGCCGCCGCCATTTCCCGTCAATGCCACGTCAAGATCGCCGTCATTGTCAATGTCGGCGAATCGCGCCTGTCCTCCCATGACGCCGGGCAGGGCGGCGCTGTCCATGCGGAACCGGTCGCCATTATTGTACAACAACATCGTGACCGGTTGAAAGGGCTCGGTGATATCGGGCGTTCCTGAAATCAGAAGATCCAGATCTCCGTCGCCGTCCACGTCGCCGGCTTCCAGACTGCCGTTCCAGAGGGCAGGAATGTCGTTAGTCGCACGTTCTGTCATGACGATAATCCCGTTTTCAAACATGCTCAATTCAGGCGTCCCCGAAGCCGGATCCAGCCCGGTCATGACGAGGTCCGGAATTCCATCTCCATTCAGGTCATCCCACAGGACGCGGGCGTGGTCCAGGGTCGGCAGTACGAACGGTGCCGGGAAGAACTCCTTGAACGTAAAGGTGGCGTCTTCCGAGCCGGGAACGGGATAGGAAACGTTTTCAGCCCGGTACAGCACCGACCGATGCTGGGTCCCGGTAAATCCGCTGATGAACAGGTCGAGATCGCCATCCAGATCCTGGTCCACGTACTGAACATCGCCCCGTTGGATGCTCGGCAGACCGAAGTCATAGAAAATCGGAGTCTCCAGAATGCTGTTGACCGTTTCCGGATTCCCGAAACTGAAGGTTGGAGAGGCTTGGGATCCCCGTATATCGAACCCGTCGGTTGCCAGTACCGTCCACGTGTACGACTGATTCGGGATGAGCTGTTCTGTGGACAGACGGAACTCGGTTCCCGTGATATTGGGAACGTCGATGTTGACGCCATTCCCGGAAACAATGAGGCGGTATCGCACTTCGTCGCTGACGGTGTCAGTCGATTCCGTCCATAAAAACGCGATTTCCTCGGTACCAAGAGGGTAAAAACCGCCCTGCACGGGCTCTGTGGGCCCGAAAGCGGACGGCGCCTGGTTTACGCCGACTCCTTTGACCAATTGGATGCGCTGGTTGGCCTCGAACGAGTCATAGTCGTCCACGGAGCCGTCCGGCCACCTCACACGGACACGGTCCACACGATCGGCAGCGCCCAGTCCGAAGTGGGCTGTGAGCTCGTCCGACTGGGAGGCAATGCCCGACCCGGATGCAATGGTGCGATACTGGGTTCCAGCCGCGGTCTCGGCCTCAATGACCGCGCCGATTCCGAAGCGGTTTCCACCCTGCGACCGCAAGTTGATGTCCAACCAGTTGTTGTCTCCCCCGTCGTTGTACCATAGGCTCGTATGTTCGGCACCCGGAAACACGAGGTCGACCCAGCCGTCATTATCCAGGTCGCCGGCGAGGACTACGGTCCCGTCCGGAACGTCCGGGAAGGACGCACTTGCAACGTTTTCGAACGTGCCGTCTCCCAAATTGCGCATGAGCTTCGACGGGCGGTCCGTATTGACGATAAACACGTCCATCCATCCATCGTTGTCAAAATCCGCAGCCACGGCCTGGCGGCTGTTCTCCTGTACGGTACCAGCCAGGTTGCTATCGAATGAACGGTCCTGAATTGAGATGGCTGAGGAGCCCGGGAATCGCGCTATCGTGAGGAACTGGTTGGGGGCCGCAGCAAATCCTTCGCGCCGATTGAGAACCAGTAAATCATCCATGCCATCGTTGTTGGCGTCGAACCAAACAGACGACAGGGACGATGCATTTCCGGTCGGAAAGTTGTTGATGGGGCCGTACCGCGCCACCGAATGATTCCGCAGCAGCATGGCATTCGGGGCACCGTTTTCCCGACAGCGGGAGAAAAACAGCTCCGGATCCCGGTCACCGTCGTAGTCGCGCAGGCTAGCAGAACAGACCGGTCCGGATACGTTCGCCGTTTGGAGGCTACTGACCTGACCAAACGTTCCGTTTGCCTGGGCGACAAACAGGTAGTTCTGGCCTGACGTGGTAGCCACGAACAGATCCAGGCGCCCGTCCAGATTCACATCGGACCAGATCCCGTTGATGACGCCTGGTCCGACCGACAGGTTCAGACTCGAGGGAGCTACGTGGAACGTCGAGCCGGATTGGTTCAGGTAGGTACGGCTCCCTGGATCCGATGCCACGATGAAGAGGTCCAGGAGTCCATCGCCATTGGCGTCACCGAATACTCCCCCGATGGGGCTCGTACCTTCCACCATGATACCCGCCCCCCGGAGGACATTATCGAACGTTCCGTCCGGATTCTGGCGATACAGGCGGCCCGGCTGATACAGGTCCAGCAGGCCATCGGCATTATAATCTGCCAACGCTCCCCCCTGCGGAGGGAGGCTTCCGTCTGGATGCTGTCCAATGAGGTCCGAGCGCTCGGAAAATGACTGGGCTGCACCGGGCACGGCGCAGACAATACAAAGGAGGAGGGCAATGGCGACAGAGCGCATGGACGGGATGGGTCGGATGGGATAACGGAAAGTACGCGAAATGTGCGGATCCGTTGGTGCACAAAATCGGAACTGCGCGGGTCTCATCCTACGCCGCTATGGTCGGGATTACCTCGCACTTTGGGAGAGGGTGTCAACCGAAAAGCCCGGTCCCGCTACGCGGGCATTCGGGTTTTTTCCTGCCCGCTCGCTCGTGCGGGGCACGGCTCGGGGCATGAAAAAACCCGATGTGCCTGTTGGCACACCGGGCTTTTCGGTTGCGGAGAGGGAGGGATTCGAACCCTCGATACGAGGTCAACCCGCATACTCGCTTTCCAGGCGAGCCCCTTCAGCCACTCGGGCACCTCTCCGGAAGCGCCAAAGTATGCACTTCGGCACGATGTTGTTTCTTCGAAAAGGGGAAGCCAACGTGAATCACGCTGCTTCTTCCCTCAAACCTCCATGATTTCACTCTCTTTGTGGTCCATGAGCCGGTCCACTTTTTCAATGAACTTGTCTGTCAACTGCTGCAGACTCTCCTCGGCCTCGTACTGCATGTCCTCGGACAGTGTCTCTTCGGTGACTGTCTTCTTGATGTCCTCCTTGATGTTGCGGCGGACATTCCGGATGGCAATCTTGGCGTCTTCGGCACGCATCTTGGCCGTCTTTACCAAGTCACGACGACGTTCCTCAGACAACGGAGGCACCGGAAGACGGATCATGGAGCCGTCATTGGACGGATTCAGACCCAAATTAGCCTGGTTGATGGCTTTTTCGATGTCATTCAATGCAGAACGGTCCCACGGCTGGACAATCAACATGTCCGACTGGGGGGCACCCACACTCGCCATCTGGTTCAATGGCGTGATGGAGCCGTAATAATCGACCCGGATATTCTCAAGCATGGCGGGCGTGGCTCTGCCTGCCCGAATGGTCTTGAATTCACCACGCAGGTGTTCAATGCTTGCGTTCATGTGCTCGTCTGCTTCTTCGAGCACGAGCTGAAGCGTTTCGGAAATCATGCGTTCTCTCCCCAGTACACCAGCGTGCCGACCTGTTCTCCCCGCACAACGCGGCGCAGATCCCCTCCGGTGTTCATGTTGAATACGACAATGGGTACTTCGGACTCCCTGCACAACGTGAACGCTGTCATGTCCATGACGCGCAGGTTCTTTGCAATGACATCGTCCCCGTGAATGCGGTCATACCGTTCGGCTGACGGGTCCTTCTCCGGGTCCGCTGTAAAGATACCATCCACACGCGTTCCCTTCAGGATCAGGTCGGCATCAATTTCCAGCGCGCGGAGTGCGGCTGCGGTATCGGTCGTGAAATAGGGATTGCCGGTCCCGGCCCCGAATATCACGACACGACCTTTTTCAAGATGGCGGATGGCACGACGCGGTATGAACGGCTCGGCTATCTCGTTCATGTTCAACGCAGACTGCAGGCGTGTCTGCAGTCCCTGCTGTTCCAGGGCGTCCTGCAGGGCCATCGCATTGATCATTGTTGCCAGCATGCCCATATAGTCGGCATGTGAGCGTGACATGCCCTGGGAGGCATTCCCGACTCCCCTGAAAATATTGCCACCACCAATCACGAGGGCAACTTCGACGCCGAGTTCAACGACGTCGCGGATTTCCCTGGCATATCGGGTAATGACCTCTTCGTCGATGCCGTAGGCTTTCGTGCCCAACAGGGCTTCACCACTCAATTTGAGCAGTATCCGGCGATAGGGTCGCTGTGTGTCTTCCAATGCTCCGGCCAATTTTGGGAGGGCAAGCTAACAGCCCCCATCGTGTATTTCAATGAAAGTCCCACAGATACAGAAAAGGCGGGGCGGGATTCCTCCCACCCCGCCTCTAAATCTTCAGGTCGAAACGCCTATTCGCCGAGGGCGAAACGGGTGAAACCGTGCACATCGACCTTGGCAGCCTTCAACATGTCCTGGACCGTCTGTGACGAGTCCTTTACGAAGGGCTGCTCCAGCAGGACGTTGTCCTTGTAATAGCGCTCGACCTTGCCCTGGGCAATGCGGTCCACGATGGCTTCCGGCTTGCCTTCCAGCAACGCGGCATCGCGGGCAATTTCCATTTCCTTCTGGACCAGGTCTGCGTCCACATCGTCACGGGACGTTGCAACCGGGTTCATGGCAGCCACCTGCATGGCCACATCGCGGCCTGCGGATTCAAGGTCGCCTTCGCCCGTTGTTTTGACGAGGACGCCCAAGCGTGCACCCGGGTGGATGTATGACACCACTTCGCCATCGGTGACCGATACGACCGTCATCTGACGGACGTCGATCTTCTCACCGATCTTGCCCGTCATGTCGGTCAGGGCCGTTTCGATGGTCCGACCGTCAGACAGGGTCATGGCCAGAAGCGCGTCACGATCGGCCGGCAGGCCTGACATGACCACATCGGCAATGGAGTCAGCGAATTCCTGGAAACCTTCATTGCGGGCAACGAAGTCCGTTTCGCAGTTCACTTCAACGAGAATGGCCGTCTTCTTGTCGCTCGACGAGCGGGTCAGGATGGCACCTTCCTTGGCATCGCGGTCGGCGCGCTTGGCGGCGACTTTCTGGCCCTTCTTGCGAAGCAGGTCAATGGCGGCATCGAAGTCGCCATCGGCCTCTTGAAGGGCCTTCTTGCAATCCATCATGCCGACGCCGGTGACGTCGCGCAGCTTCTTTACATCAGAGGCAGAGATCGCCATGGATTCAAACAGGGTTACGGTTGGGATTATTCTTCTTCGTCGGCGTCATCGTCGCTGGCTGCTTCGGCGATGGCCTTGGCAGCTGCCTTGTCCTTCTTGGACTTGGCTTCCAGTGCGCGCTTCTCTTTCTCGGCCTTTGCTTCGGCTTCGGCGATTTCGCGCTCCTTCTCTCCTTCGAGGATGGCCTGGCTGATGACGGACGTGATGAGCTCGATGGACTTCACGGCATCGTCGTTGGCCGGAATCGGGAAGTCGACGACGTCCGGATCACAGTTCGTGTCGACAATGGCGATGATGGGAATACCAAGCTTCTGGGCTTCCTGGACCGCGATGTGCTCACGGTTGATATCGACAATGAAGATGGCGCCGGGAAGGCGGGACATGTGCTGGATACCAGACAGGATCTTCTGGAGCTTCTCGCGCTCGCGCGCCTTCATGAGGCGCTCCTTCTTCTTGAGCTGATCGAGCGTGCCATCTTCTTCCATGCGGACCAATTCCTCCATGCGGCGGATGGACTTGCGGATGGTCTGGAAGTTGGTCATCGTGCCACCGAGCCAGCGCTCGACGACATACGGGGCATCACACGCTTCGGCCTGCTCACGAATCACCTGGCGGCCCTGCTTTTTGGTGCCGGTGAAAAGGATCTTCTTGCCGCGCTTGGTGAACCGCGAGACAGCATCGGCCGCCTCGTCGAGGTACGCCTGCGTGTGGTTGATGTTGATGATGTGGATGCCGTTGCGCTCCATGAAGATGTGATCTTTCATCTTCGGATTCCAACGGCTCGTCAGGTGGCCGAAGTGGACACCAGCCTTCAACAGGTCTTCGATCGAGGCGCGGTGCGCCTTCTGTGCATTTTCGCTCATTGTTGTTCGGGGTTGATTCCGCTACATCCGTCATCAGCATTCCAGAACCGACGTCGAAACGCCGGCCACCCCGGAACGCATCGGGATGTATGAGTAGTGAAAACAAAGACCGCCGCAAATTGCGGCGGTCTGGATATCGGTTTAGCGCTTCGAGAACTGGAAGCGTTTGCGAGCCTTTGGCTGTCCATACTTCTTGCGCTCGACCATGCGGGGGTCACGCGTAAGGAAGCCGGCCTGGCGGAGGGGCGAACGCAGTTCTTCGTTATAGGCAACGAGCGCGCGGGCAATGCCCAACCGGATGGCATCGGCTTGTCCGGTCATGCCGCCACCGTGTGCGTTGACGACCACGTCAAAAGAGCCGGTCGTTTCCGTCACGTCGAAGGCTGCCATGACACTGCGCTGGCGCCAGTTCGTCGGGAAGTATTCGTTGAATTCACGCTTGTTCACAACGATGTTGCCAGATCCGCCTGGGCGGAGGTAGACGCGTGCGACCGCGTTCTTGCGGCGACCAACGGCAGTGAATTGCTGGATAGCTGTAGCCATAATGCTGAATTGTTTACAGTGCGAGCGTCTGAGGCTGCTGTGCCCCGTGGGGATGCTCGGCGCCGGCGTAGACGTGGAGCTTCTTGATCATCTTCCGTCCCAGGCTGTTCTTGGGCAGCATGCCCTTGACTGCATTCTCGACGATGAACGTCGGCATGAGTTCACGGACAACCTTGGGGGAGCGACTGCGGAGTCCACCCGGGTAACGGGAGTGCCGGTAATACTTTTTATCAGTCTCTTTCGAGCCCGTAAAGCGCACCTTGTCAGCGTTGATGACGACGATGTTGTCGCCGGTATCCACGTGAGGGGTGAAGCTGGGCTTGTGCTTGCCACGCAGAATGGCAGCGACCTGACTGGCAAGGCGACCGACAATCATGTTTTCGGCGTCGACCAGATGCCAGGCACGCTCAACCTCTGCAGGCTTGGCGCTTACGGTTTTGAAACTATTGACGTCCATCGGGACAACCTGTCTTTAAATCGTTCAAATGCGGGCTCGGTGCGACGGGGAGACGCCACCTGAAAAAACCGCAGACCATTAAAATAGCCAATTACCGGGCATTCGTCAATCCTTGAGTGGAAGGTTCCGGGCGTGTGGGCGACCGGAGGGACTGACTTTGCGGTAATTGAGGCCGGGATGCACGCATGAGGCACCTGAATGTTTGGCTGAAGGACATTTCTTCGGCCAATCTTTGAAATAGGAGTTGTGTTTTGCGTCCGGTCGTGTCGTGATCCCAACAGACCTCGCGTTTTTTCTTTCGCAGGCCGTCCGTGTGCGCATCCTCACCACCTGCCGGTGCACGTTCGCCACTCTTGCTGGGTCATTTCCGCTTGACACCCCGAGCCATGTCGTATCGCACCGAATTGCGGACGCTGGACACGCTTGCGTCCCACTTGCCGTTCTCGCTTGACGAGACGGAGCAGGTCAATGAGACGTACGCCCGTTACGCAGCCGCACCCTGTCCACCGGATGCCCGGTTGGTCGATCTCTGGACCTATTGCTATATCCGCCGCTATTTCCTCATCAAGTTCATCCGGGAGGCAGCCTTCCGGAGTGCCGAACTGGAGCAGGTTGTGGAGCTCACCTACGGCAAGGTCGAAACCCGCCGGCACCAGCTCGTACAGCACGACCGATATGCCCAGTGGGTAAGCGTCGTGTGTCGTAACACGTATTACAATTTCGTGAGCAGGCGCAAGCGCATCACCCCCCTTGACCATATACCCGACCCTCCGGTCGAGATGCCGGAGGTGGAGTTGGATGTCGATGCCGGTGCCGTTTTTGCAGCCCTCACCACGGCCATAGACAGCCTCCCCCTGTTCCTGCGTGCCACGGCACGCATGCGTTTCGTGGAGAACCTGTCCTATGAGGAAATTGCGCGCATCATCGGGAAAAGGGTACCGACCGTCCGGGCCTACATCCACAAGATCTGCGCCCGTTTCCGGAAGGACCGGGAGCTTGCCGCCTGGGCCGACAGGTACCTCTGAACGTTTCCAAGGTTATGCGGACGCATCCTGTGTGTCCTGAACCCACCATGAACATGCGATCTTTCCTCCCAAGCGCAAAAAAGAGGCGTGCCATGCAACGCTTGTTGCTGGATGCCCGCACACTCGTGGATCCGTCGCGGGATTCTGAAACCGAGGCCTATTGGGTACACGAGGTGGCCACGTCCGCCGGCCGATCGGTTCCGGCCATCCAGCAAGCGGCCTCCCGGTATTTGAATCGTGTCATCCGGGATCCAGCCCGGCGTTCGCGATGGAGGGGTCACATGGCTCGATGGCTCCAGGCGTCGGGTCGTATGTCCGCGGCCGAACATTTTGAAGCCGTTACCGGACACTGTCTTGATGACTTCAGCCGTCCGCTGCCGCGAGCACACTCCGCAGGGCGCACGTGGGTACCCAGGCAACGCCGGGTTTCCCGCCGGCGGTATGTCGCCACGGCCATGGTGCTGGCTGCTTTCATAGCAGTCGGCCTCCCTGGCATGCGTTCCATGCTTGCACCGAATCCATTCGCCGTACAGGGTACGGGCGTTTCGGGATATGCGTGGGAAGAAGTCGGGCTGCGTGTGCGTGGCTCGGAGCGGGTGCCCACGACAGAGCCGAGGGCGACGTTTCATGAAGCCATGGAGCGTGCCCGCGCGTCCCGGCAGTCATTTCTGGGCGTGATGGTGCACTATGACCAGGAGGTGTTGGGCCAAGCACATGCGTTGATGGTCCAGGCCATCGCGTCGTCGGACAAGGGGTACGCGGTTCCTCCGCAGGCCTTTGACGCACTCCGGGAAATGGAGGAGATCCTGCGTTTGCAGAACCCGGACGAAACGTCATTGCCGGAGCGCTGATGCGTTCCGGGTCAGGCGTATGTATTCAGCATGACCGGCATGATGAGCATCATCATGGTCTCGCCTTCCTTCTGTTCAGAAGGCGTGACAACACCGGCTCGATTCGGGGAGCTGAATTCAAAAAGTACCTCCTCGGAGTCCACATTCTGCAGCACCTCCTGCAGATACTGCGCATTGAACCCGATGACGAGGGCTTCCCCGTCGTAGTCACAGAGGACATCTTCGTGCGCGGAGCTGGCCCGCTCAAGGTCTTCAGCAAAAATGCCCACCTTGCCCTCGTCAACAGAGAGTCGGATCTGGTTGGTCATTGAAGAGGAGTACAGCGCCACACGCTTGACCGCGGCCAGCATCGCATCCCGGTCCACGACCATTTTCTTGTCGTTGTCGACGGGGATCACAGCCTGGTAATTCGGATATGGCTCGTCAATAAGACGTGCGAGGACCCGGGACGTACCGAAGTCGAATCCGGCGTAGCCACTGTCAACGACCAGGACACAAGGCCCATCGGAGGCCACTTTCGCTGCCAACGACATCGCTTTTTCGGGCACGATGAAGTCGATGTCCTCGGCCGCAGTGAGGTTTTCAAGGGCCAGTTTGACGAGGCTGCGTCCGTCCGTGGCCACGGCTCGTCCGGACGTGCCGCTGATCTGGAAGTAAATGCCCATCATGGCCGGCCGCAGGGCGTCCTTGCTGACGGCAAAGCTGGTTTTCTGGATGGCGCGTTTCAGGAGCGCACCGTCCGTCTCGATGCGTGAGCTGTCCGAGAGTTCAGGCAGGGCGGGGTAGTCCGACCCGTCATGTCCGACCATCTTGTATTCGCCCTTGTCGGTGCGAAGCACAACATTGAATTCGTCATCGGCCGAGAACTGGACCGGCAAATTCGGCAATGCGCGCAGTGTATCGATGAGGCGCTTTGCGGGTACGGCTACGCGGGACGGACCCTGACCTTCCACCTCGACGCCTACGCGCTGCAGGATGGAGATTTCAAGATCGGTGGCGCTGAGCCGGAGCCCACCCTCGTCCTCTTCGAAGAGTATGCATTCCAGAATCGGCAGCGTGCTTTTCGTCGGAACGGCACCGCTGACAGTCTGAAGGGCTTTGAGGAGATCGGCGCTGGAGGCGGCGAATTTCATGACGCATTCCGCAGGTTGACGTGATACCGGAAGTTAACGCTCCCCTTGTGGCAAGTCTACCCCAAGCCCCGACTAGCGGGACCGCAAATCGATCTTGTGGGCAATCTCGTCAATAATTTCCCGAAAGGAGGGGTCTGTTTCCACCTGGTTTTCGACGCTTTGGTTCGCATGGATCACCGTTGAGTGGTCCCGACCCCCGAAGTGGAGGCCTATTGTCTTCAGGGAATGGGGGGTCAGTTGCTTGGTGAAAAACATGGCGACCTGCCGAGCCTGCACCACTTCGCGCTTCCGGGTCTTGGCCCGGACCAGGTCCTCGGGAATATCGAAATACTCGCACACGAGCCGCTGTATCTGCTCAATGGTCAGCGTGACGCGCGTATCGCCCATGAGGTCGCGCAGTACATCCTTGGCAAGGGTCAGGTCAATTTCCCGGTTATGGAGCGTGCCGTGCGCCAGCAGGCGGATGAGGGCACCCTCCAGCTCCCGGATGTTGGACTTGATGTTGTGGGCGACATACTCCAGGATGTCATCGCTGATGTCAATGCCGTCTTCCGTGGCTTTGCGGTGGAGGATGGCCATTCTCGTCTCGAAGTCAGGATGCTGCAAGTCGGCCGAAAGGCCCCACTGGAACCGCGACAGGAGACGTTCCTCGATTCCCTGGATGTCCCGGGGCGGGCGGTCGGCAGACAGGACAATCTGCTTGCCACTCTGGTGCAGGGCGTTGAAGATGTGAAAAAACTCCTCCTGGGTCTTCTCCTTGCCCGAGAAGAACTGGACGTCGTCAATCACCAGCAGGTCGATCTGTCGGTAAAAGAGGGAAAAATCGCTGACGCGGTTATGCTGGATGGCTTGCACGAACTCGTTCGTGAAGCGCTCGCTCGAGATGTACAGAACGGTATCGTTCGGGCGGTTGGCATGGATGTAATTGCCGATAGCCTGAATGAGGTGTGTTTTGCCGAGGCCGACGCCGCCGTACAGGAGGAACGGGTTGAAGCTCGTTCCCCCGGGCTGTTGCGCAATGGCAAGCGATGCACTGCGTGCCAAACGGTTGCAGTCGCCTTCTATGAACCGGTCGAATGTGTAGTTCGGGTTCAGTTGGCTGTCGACCTGGACCTTCCGGATGCCCGGAATCACGAACGGATTCGAGATGCCAGCTCCACCGGAATTCGTCGCAGGAGGGGCGCCGGCCGACGGACCGGGTCGGGAGCCTGCACGCTCCCGGGTCAGTGCATCGTCTGGCTGGGGCTCATTGGCCGGCCGGCGCGCTGGCAGGTGCATGGACGTTCCGCTGAAGCCCGTGTCCACATTGTCCCGCTCAATCAGGACATCATAGAACAGCCGGCCGCCGCTTCCGAGCACCTTGGTGACCGTTTTGCGGAGTAGCGAAAAATAGTGTTCTTCCAGCCATTCGAAGTAGAAGCGACTGGGCAATTGGATGGTCAGCCTTGTCGTATCGTCCTTCGAATCGAGTGAAATCGGCTTCAACGGCTCGAACCACGTCCGGAAGCTCTGGCGGCTGACATTGTCCCGGATGACATCGAGACACTCGTTCCAAACATGTTCAGCCGTCCGTTCCATAGGCGCTCATAATGCACTGCTTTTCAACAAAACAGGTACATGGTCTTGAAAAACAGGGAGTTGAACTCCCTTCGGGCCGTTTGCATGGGGCCGACGCCGGGCGACGAGGACTCCATCGACACCAAATACTTTAATAATAGATACTTACGTGAAGGCAACCGTACCGAAATATCTCCGACCGGTGCATCGCATGTGTGGGGCCATGCGACGAACGAGTCCGGTGAAGGACCCTTGCCAACAAGTTTTCAACACTCCGGTCCGGAACGGGATTCCCGGGCCTCGCTCCGGATTCTAGCACAGGGAGGCCCAACATTCAAGGCGGCGGGGCCGGTATTCACACGACACGCCTTCACATGCTTTTCGGGGTTTCCGAAGGGGGGTGGGAATTGCGTTGTGTTCTCGGCGCGCCGTATATTCAATGTTCTGTAGGTGTGCGGATAGCGTCCGTATCCCGATCGATTGCTGACAAGAATACCAGAACCATGTTGCGAATCGATATCCGATCGTTGAAGCCAGGAGTGCATGAGCTGTCGCTCACACCGACGGCGGCCGACGTGGATATGGATCCGGACGCGTTCAGCGACATCCATGTGGACGTTCGCATGGAGTATTCCGGCCGGCAGTTGACCGTTGTCATTCAGGCATCCGCAAATGCGGTGCTGCAGTGTGACCGGACGCTCGTCGATTTCACCCAGGCTATTTCGGGCTCTTGGGGTGTGCTTTTTGCACCTCCGGAGTCCATTGAACAGGAAGATGACGGGGACGATGACATCCGACCTCTTTTGGAGACGGATGAGGAAATCGACCTCACTGACATAGTACGGGACACCTTGCTCCTGGCCATTCCGGTGCGCAAAATCGCACCGGGAGCGGAAGAAGCCGACATACCCACTACGTTCGGCGAACCCGATGATCTGGAAGTGGACCCGCGATGGCGGGCACTGAAGGAACTGAAGGACCAGGCCGGCGAGGATGCCCCGTAAACCAACCCCGACGAATCAGTTATGGCACATCCCAAACGGAAATCATCAAAGGCCCGTGCCCGTTCGCGCCGTGCACAGTACTACGGACGCCTGAGCGCTCCGACGACCATGGCGTGCGACAATTGCAGCGAAACCAAGCTGCTGCACCGGGCCTGCCCGAATTGTGGTCACTATCGCGGCCGAGCCGTGGTGGAACGCGCGGAATCCGCATAAGCATCCGACGAGTCGACCCATGCCAACACGCGTAGCCATCGATGCCATGGGGGGCGATCACGCCCCGTCCGTAGTCATTGAGGGAGCTGTGCGCGTGGTCAAGGAGCACCCGGGTGTCATTGCGCCTGTGCTCGTTGGCCCGGAGGGCGTCATCGCCCCCTTGTTGGCCGAACACGACCCGGACGGCACGCTCGGTATATCCGTGCAGCACGCGCCGGACGTGATCGGTATGGACGAGTCGCCAGCGGCCGCCATCAAATCGAAAACAGGCTCATCCATTCACGTGGGCTTGGGCCTGTGCAAAGCCGGACACGCGGACGCGTTCGTGTCGGCCGGTAACACGGGCGCCGTCATGGGCGCTTCGTTGTTTCTGCTCGGCAGGGTAAGCGGTATTTCGCGTCCGGCCGTGATTGGCTATTACCCGACGCTTCTCGGCACGTGCATCCTCGTAGATGTAGGGGCCAATGTGGACAGTAAGCCCGAGCACCTCGTTCAGTTCGCACACATGGGCCGGGTATACGCCGAGCGGGTCCTGGGCGTGGAGTCGGCCCGGGTCGCGCTCATGAACATCGGCGAGGAGCCCGGCAAGGGCAACGAATTGGCCAAGGACACCTTCAAGGCTCTATCCGAAGCTTCGGGTCTCACGTTCGTGGGCAACATCGAGGGGCGCGATCTTCTTCGCCATGCCGCCGATGTCGTTGTCTGCGACGGGTTTGTAGGCAACATCCTGCTGAAGTTCGGCGAGAGTGTGGCCAGCGTGCTTCCCAAAATGATCGGCGCTGAAATGCAGCGCCTTGGCATGACGGCTGACGAGCAGATGGTCGTCGCACGCGCCCTCAAAGGGGTGCGGGACCGTTTCGACTACGAGGAGTACGGCGGTATGCCGTTGCTGGGCGTGGACGGAACGGTCATCATCGGACATGGTGGTTCATCCGCCCTCGCGATCAAGAACATGATTTTGAGCGCTGACGCCGTCGTCCGAAACCGCGTGGCAGCGTCCATTGCGGCTGCCGTCAACGCTTAACCACACCCCGAACATCATGGATCAGGTACGCGCGGCCATTACGGCCGTCGGTCATTTTCTCCCGGAGGATCGCTTGACGAACAAGGATCTGGAGACCATGGTCGATACCAACGACGAATGGATCATGTCCCGCACCGGCATCAGGGAGCGGCGCATCCTGAAGGATCCTGCCAAGGCTACCAGCTACATGGCCACCAAGGCGGCCGAGATGGTTCTGGAGAAGCGGGGAATCACGGCCGATGAGATTGACCTCATCATCGTGGCCACGGTGACGCCGGACATGCTGTTTCCGGCTACGGCGTGTCTCGTGCAAGCCAATATCGGCGCTACGAATGCCTGGGGCTATGACGTGCTCGCCGCCTGTTCGGGCTTCCTGTTCTCCCTGTCTACCGGTGCTCAGTTCATAGCGTCCGGGAAGCACAAGAAGGTGCTCGTGATTGGCGCAGACAAGATGAGCAGCATTGTCGACTACACCGACCGGACCACATGCATCCTGTTCGGAGACGGCGCTGGCGCTGTCCTGCTGGAGGCTGCCGAAGACGGATACGGCCTCAAAGACTCCATTGAGCATATCGACGGCAGCGATTGGCAGTCTTTGTGTATGCTCGGAGGTGGCAGCCTGAATCCCCCATCGGCTGCTACCATTGAACAGAAGCTCCATCGTTTGATTCAGGACGGTCAGCCGGTATTCAAGAAGGCCGTGACCGGCATGGCGGAAGTGGCAGAGCGCATCATGAAGCGCAACAACCTGGCGGCGGAGGACATCCGCTACCTGGTGCCGCATCAGGCCAACCTGCGTATCATCGATGCCACCGCGCGGCGCATGGGCATCACGATGGACAAGGTCATGCTCAACATTGAGCGATACGGCAATACCACGGCTGCTACCATCCCGCTCTGCCTGGCGGACTGGGAATCCGAACTGAGGAAGGGTGACAATCTCATCCTGGCAGCCTTCGGTGGTGGGTTTACCTGGGGATCGGCGTGGATCACCTGGTCCTACGACGGAAACGCTTAGCATCATGTCCCGAACCGCATTTCTTTTTCCCGGACAAGGGTCCCAGTTCACCGGCATGGCGGCCGACCTGTACACGGCACATGCCCATGCACGGAACGTTCTCGACCGTGCCGATGCGGTCCTGGACTTCGGTCTGACCGGCATCATGTTCGGAGACGATGAAGCGGCCCTGAAGGCAACACAGAACACGCAACCAGCACTGTACGTGCATTCCATGGCCGTTCTCGCGGCAATGGATTCCTCGGCCATGGACATGGCGGCAGGACACAGTCTGGGGGAATATTCGGCGCTTGCAGCGGCCGGTGCCATTTCGTTTGAAGACGGACTGCGCATGGTCCGCCTGCGTGGAGAGCTCATGGCCGGTGCCGGCGATGAGCGTCCGGGCGGTATGGCTGCCCTCATAGGAATGGACGATGCCGACGTGGAAAGCCTCTGCGTCGACGCATCCGACGCCACGACCGTCGTACAGCCTGCCAATTACAATTCTCCGGGCCAGATCGTCATTTCAGGCGATGCACTGGCCGTGGAGCGCGCGGTGGCCCTTGCCCCTGATCGGGGCGCTCGACGCGCCATTCCCCTTCCGGTATCCGGGGCCTTCCATTCGCCCCTCATGGCACATGCGGCCGACGGACTGGCGGAAGGGCTGCGTGCACTTACGATCGTCGCACCGCGGGTGCCGGTGTACCTGAATGTGACGGGCGAAGCCTGCACCGATCCGGAGGAAATCCGGTTGCGGCTCCTCGAACAGCTTACCGCTCCTGTCCGTTGGACGCAGACACTGGCCGCCATGCACAGGGACGGCGCCACGACGTTCGTGGAGGTTGGTGCCGGCAAGGTGTTGGCAGGCCTCGTCAAGCGCACACTGGGACGAGATGTTGAAACCCGCACCGTCGGAACGGCAGACGAACTATGACAGTGAATTGACATGCATCTGAATTTCGAGAACAAGCATGCCCTGGTAACGGGCGGAACCCGCGGCATAGGCCGTGAAATTGTCCTGGCGCTGGCTCGTGCCGGTGCTGACGTAGCGTTCACTTTCCGGTCATCGACCGCTGAAGCTGATGCGCTGAAGGTCGAAGTCGAAGCCATGGGCGTCCGCGCCATGACATTTCAGGCCGATGCGTCCGATTTCGATGCCGCCCAGAAGGCGGTGGCCGATGTGGTCGATGCCTGGGGCTCCATTGACGTGCTCGTGAACAATGCCGGTATCACACGTGACGGCCTCATGCTCCGTATGAGTGAGGATGACTGGAACGCCGTTGTCGGCACCAACCTCAGCAGCGTGTTCAATTACTGCAAGGCCGCTTACCGGCCCATGATGAAGCAGCGCGCCGGCCGTATTGTGAACATGAGCTCTGTTGTCGGCGTCATGGGCAATGCCGGCCAGACCAATTATGCCGCCTCCAAGGCGGGTATCATCGGGTTTTCCAAAAGTCTGGCGAAAGAGCTGGGCGCCCGTGGTGTCACCGTGAACGTAGTCGCTCCTGGTTACGTAGAAACGGATATGACAGCCTCACTTTCAGACGCAGCGCGTGAAGCCATGCTGGGCGGAGTCCCTGCCGGGCGTCCGGCCACTCCGGCCGATATCGCCGCCGCTGTCCTCTTTTTGGCCTCCGAACAAGCTTCCTACGTGACCGGGCAGGTGCTCCAGGTCGACGGCGGCCTCGCCATGTAATCCATGTCCAGAAACAAGTATACCACCCGCATTGACCTGACCTCCCGGGCCCAGGCCGAACGCGCTGCCGATACGGCACGTGAAGCCTTGGAATCGGAGGATGCAGACCTCAAGTCGATCGACATTGCCGATTTGCCGGATACCATCCGGGAGGCTGTTCAGGCCGCCGGATGGACCAAGCTCATGCCGGTGCAGCAGCAGTCCATCCCGTATCTGCTCGAAGGGCGCGACATCATTGTCCAATCGCGTACCGGTTCGGGCAAGACCGGCGCGTTCCTCCTGCCCCTGTTCGAGCACATGGACCAGGATGACATGGTCGCGCAGGTCCTTATCCTGTCGCCGACACGCGAACTGGCCAACCAGATCTACACCGAGTTCACCCGCATAAAGGGGTCCCAGAAGCTCACGGGCGTCGTCATTTACGGCGGCGTCAAATACGAGCCTCAGATCAAAGCGCTGAAGGATGGCGCCCAGATCGTGATTGGCACGCCCGGCCGTATCCTGGATCACATCCAGCGGGGCAACCTGCGTCTGGAGAAGCTGAAAATGCTGGTCTTCGACGAAGCCGATGAAATGCTGTCCATGGGTTTCTACCCGGACATGCGTCGGTTGAAGCGGTACCTGCCGGAAAAGAGGCAATCGGCCATGTTCTCGGCTACCATTCCGCCCCGCGTCCAGAACCTGTCCTCCGAGTTCCTCACGAACCCGGCTTTCCTGGCTCTGTCAAGCGGTAACGTTTCGGTCGATGCCATCGACCATCGTGTGTACAAGGTCCCGGCCATGGACAAGGACCGCGTCCTGGTGCGGCTCATCGAGCTCGAAAACCCGGAAAGCGCTCTTATTTTTGCGAACACCAAAAGGGAAGTGGAATACCTGGGTACGTTCCTCAAGAACTATGGGTACGATGCCGACACCATTTCCGGTGACCTGACGCAAGCCGCGCGCGAGAAGGTCATGCAGAAGATCCGCGACAACAAGTTGAAGTACCTGGTAGCCACCGATGTGGCGGCCCGCGGAATTGACATTTCCGACCTCAGCCATGTGTTCATGGTCGATGTCCCGCAGGATCCAGAGTACTACGTGCACCGGGCCGGGCGCACCGCGCGAGCGGGCAAAGCCGGTACGTCCATTGCCCTTACGACCATTGAAGATCATCGAAAAATGCTGGCCATCGGTCAGCGCTACGGTATTCCCATGACAGAACACGACGTTCCCAGCCAGGATGATGTTGAAAAGCGGGTTACCGAGCGCCTTACGGTGATGCTCGAATCCATGTACCGTGACCGCACGAACCTTGAGCGGGAGCGTTTGTCCCGTTTCAAGAATCTGGTCGAGGAATTGGCCGGAGAGGAGCCGGAGCTGCTGGCCATGCTGCTCGACGGCATTTACCACGACAGCCTCCACAAGGTAGACGGGAAGTCACGTTCGTAACTGATTTCCGGCAGGGCTACATTGGTGCAATCAAATTATTGCACTACGATGTTTTTACCTGCCCTGCTTCTCCTGCTGACCCCACTCGCCGTCGCTGACACGGTCGAGGTGACCGACGCGCATTACCGCGTCTATACATCCGATGGTACCCCCGCTTCGTTCGACGATATACGGGCGGCGGTCGCGGCAGCTGATGTCATTTTCGTGGGGGAAAACCACAACGACCCGGTGGCACACGCCGTCGAATTGTGGACGTACCAGGCCGCCCTTTCGGCGCCGGACGGCCGCCCGGCAGCCGTGTCGATGGAGATGTTTGCCCGCGATGTCCAGTACATCGTCAATGAATACCTGTCCGGGGCCATCACGGAGTCCCATTTCACGTCGTCCAGCAGCCCGTGGTCCAATTACGCGACCGACTACCGGCCATTCGTGGAAGCGGCCAAGGAGGCTGGTATGCATGTCATTGCCGCCAATGCCCCCCGCCGGTATGCCAATCTGGTAACGCGCGAGGGCCGGGGAGCGCTCCAGAGGTTGTCCGACCGCGCTTTCGAGTACATGGCCCCCATGCCGTACGGAAATGCTTCCGATCGGTACCGGGCCCAGTGGGATGAAATCATGGGGGCTGCCATGGGCGGAGGGGCCGCGACCCATACCGCCGAGCCTGAAGAAGCCGAGGAGCACGAGCACGCCGAAGGTGAAGAGCACGAGCACGCGATGGAGGGGGAGGATCATGCGGCCATGCATGCCCAACACATGGCAGAGGCTGCTGAGGCTGCCGAGGTTGTTGAAGAACCGGCCCCGGCTCCTGCTCCCGAGCACCCCGGCATGCCATCCATGGAAAACATGCTGCAGGCGCAGGTCCTGTGGGATGCCACCATGGCCTACTCCATTGCAGAGCACCTGCTCGCATACCCCAATGCGCGGGTTGTGCACATGGTTGGCGGCTTCCACGTTGCCACCGGTACCGGCACCCCCGAACACCTGTTGTCCTATCGCCCGTCCACCCGGACCCTGGTCATTGCTGTCGAACCCGTCGATGACATGGACACCTTCAATCCAGACGATCACGCTGGATTGGGTGATTTTGTCATTCTTTCGGACGCGTCGCTGCCCCGCAGCTACGACACACGAACCCGATAAGCCCCATGAAATCCTTTCTACCCTTGGTGGTGGTATTGCTGCTGGCCGCATGCGGCACGGACAATGCGACCACCGCGTTCGACTGTGCGGACTTCCTGTCGACACAGGAATCCGGTACTACCGTGGATCTTGACATGAACGACCCGTCCGGCATGCTGTCCAATTACACCCTGTTCCGACTGGAAACCGATACATCGGTCCTTTCCGAGAATGAATGCCGCATGTTGCCGCACCTGGTGGCCGCCGCCAAGGAGATGGATTCCATTTTCTGGATGCAAACGTACGGAGATCGTGACGCTCTCCTGGCATCGATCAGCGATCCTGCCGTGGCCGCTTATGCCCGCATCAACTACGGTCCCTGGGACCGTATCAACGGCAACGCACCCTTTGTGGATGGCGTCGGTGAGAAGCCGGACGGCGCGAATCTGTATCCGCCGGACATGACCAAGGAAGAGTTCGAGCGCGCCGCCGCTACCGATCCGACCTTGCGCGACTTGTACACGCTGGTGGTCCGGGATGGCGACGAGAACCTGACATCGATCGCCTATCATGATGCCTTCGCCGAACAGCTTCAAGCGGCTGCCGAGCATCTGAGTGCCGCGGCGACACTTGCTGACGATCCGGGCCTGAAATCGTACCTGGAGCTTCGCGCCGAGGCCCTCGTCACGTCCGACTACCGCGCCAGCGACATGGCCTGGATGGACATGAAGGACAACACACTGGATATCGTGATTGGCCCCATCGAGGTGTACGAGGATGCCCTATTCGGGTACAAGGCAGCTGCCGAGGCCTACGTCCTGGTGAAGGATCTGACCTGGAGTGAGCGCCTCTCGCGGTATGCGGCGCTTCTGCCCATGCTGCAGGAAGGCTTGCCGGTCCCTGATGCCTACAAGCAGGAGTCTCCGGGCACCGATTCCGACCTGAATGCCTACGACGTTGTGTACTATGCCGGCGACTCGAACGCAGGATCCAAGACCATTGCCATCAACCTGCCGAACGACGAACAGGTGCAATTGGAGAAGGGGACCAGGCGCCTGCAGCTCAAGAACGCCATGAAGGCCAAGTTCGACAAGATCCTGATTCCGATCGGCGACGAACTCATCGCCGAGGACCAACGCAGTCACATCACGTTCGATGCGTTCTTCGGCAATACGATGTTCCACGAAGTGGCGCACGGCCTGGGAATCAAAAACACGATTGACGGATCGGGTACGGTGCGAAACGCCCTGAAGGAGCACTATTCCGCCCTGGAAGAGGGAAAAGCCGACATCCTGGGCCTGTACATGGTCAAGAAGATGATCGAGGAAGGTGAGTATGAGGCCGACATCCGCGATCATTACGTGACGTTCCTGGCCGGCATTTTCCGGAGCGTCCGGTTCGGGGCGTCGAGCGCTCATGGACGCGCCAACATGATCCGGTTCAACTTCTTCCAGGAGATGGGAGCGTTCACCCGCGATGAGGCCACGGGCACCTACCGGGCCGATTTCGACCGTATGGAAGAGGCCATGAATGCGCTGTCCGAGAGGATCCTGACGTACCAGGGCAATGGTGACTATGCCGGTGTCGAGGCCTTCATTGCGACCTATGGAAGTGTGGGCAGCGACTTGCAGCGCGACCTGGACCGGCTGAGCGCGGCGGGCATCCCCGTGGACATCGTGTTTGAGCAGGGGCTGGATGTCCTGGCCTCGAACGGATAGGTAGCCGCAGGTTTTTTTCGTCCGGGGACTTAAGTCCGTTCCGGGACGGTCGATACCGTGGGCGTATTCAATAGGAAATGCCCATGCGTATCGACGAACATCAGCTTGCCGGCTACATGGCCGGAGACCTCACCGCTTCGGACAGACAGAGCGTGACCACCGCCCTCTTGCAGGACCGTGATCTGCGCGAATGGCTGCACATGGCCACCGAAGCGATGTCCGCCGCCGGTCGTTCTGCCGATGACAATCCGTTGCTGCGCGCCATGCCGGCCATGGAGGCCTCCCGTCCAGGCATCCGACGCGAAGATCGTCGTGCCATGCCGTCACGCAGCCGCGTGCGCCGCACCGGTAGCTGACACAGGCATTCTGACACCTCCGCCCCGGTGGGCGTGACGCAGTTGAATCCGATCCCTTTTCATGGGGCGGCCCGAACGGGCCGCCCCATATTTTTTTGCCCCAGCGTTATGGTAGAAGGGGTGTGGTAAGAAACAGCGAAAACAGGAACAAAATCGGCCTTTCTGTCAACAAGGGATCCCACTCAACTGACAGACTGATCCATGTCTTCATCCGACACACACGCGCCCGAGACCTTTGAATACCGGGCCGAGATGAAGCAGCTGCTCCATCTCATTGTCCACTCCCTGTACACGCACGAAGAAATCTTCCTGCGCGAACTCATTTCGAACGCCTCCGACGCGCTCAACAAGGTCAGATTCCGCCTGCTCACGGATCGTGACATCGTGGACCCGGATGCCGAGCAGACCATCGATATCCGTCTGAACAAGGACGATAACACACTCTCCATCACCGATACTGGAATCGGGATGACCAAGGAGGACCTTATCGGGCGCATCGGCACGGTCGCCAGCAGTGGCACCCTGGCCTTCCTCGAGGAGATCAAGAAGAAGGATGGCCCGGTCGACGCCCACCTGATTGGTCAGTTCGGCGTCGGTTTCTACGCGGCGTTCATGGTAGCCGACCGGATTGTCATCGATACGCGCGCGGCCGATACGGACAGCGTTGGCCTGCGCTGGGAATCGGACGGCGGCGGATCGTTCACGATTGACGAGAGCGATCGGACGGAACGCGGCACGACCATTACGCTCCATCTGAAGGAGGACAAAGGCGAGTTCGCGGATGCCTACCGGGTGAAGCAAATCATCCGCAAGTATTCGAACTTCGTGGCCTTCCCGATCCTGGTCGAGGAGGAGAAGGTGAACACGGTGCAGGCGCTCTGGCATCGGCCGAAGGGGGAGGTCTCGCCGGAAGAACTCAACGAGTTCTACAAGTTCGTTTCCAACGACTACGACGAGCCGCTGGGACACCTGCAGCTGAGCATTGAGGGTGTCGTCAGCTTCCGCGCCCTCCTGTTCATCCCGAAGAAAGCTCCGCGGGGCATGTTCCGGGAGGACTTCGAGCACGGGCTGCACCTGTACTCGAACAAGGTGTTCATCCAGGATGACTGTACGAGCCTACTGCCTGAGTACATGCGCTTCGTCCGGGGCGTTGTAGACACGGCCGACCTGCCGCTGAACGTCTCGCGCGAGGTAACCCAACACAGCCCGGTCATGGCAAAAATCCGCAAGACGTTGGTGTCCAAGATGTTGGGGATGCTGGCGGAATGGGCTGCTGATGATCTGGAGCGCTTCACAACCTTTACGAAGGAGTTCGGGCCGCTGTTCAAGAGTGGCCTTTCGTCCGACTTCGACCACCGGGACGAGCTGACGGAGCTCATCCGGTTCGAGTCCACAGCCACCGAAAAAGGCGAGTTCACCTCCCTGGCAGCCTATTTCGATCGCATGAAAGAGGGCCAGGAGGCCATCTATTACGTCCTTGGAGACAGTCGTGAGACCGCCGAGCGCAACCCCAACCTGGAATACTTCCGGGCCAACGACATCGAAGTGCTCCTCATGACCGAGGCCGTGGACAGCTTCATTGTCCCCGGGATTCCGAACTACAAGGAGAAAGAGCTCACGTCGGTGGAAAAGGCCGACCTGAAGCTGGACAAGAAGGACACCGAGAAGAATGCGCTGCCCAAAAAGGAGGCCAAGAAGTTGGTCGAGCACATGAAGTCGGTCCTCGGCGACCGGGTTGAAGACGTGCGGCCGTCCGAGCGACTGGTCAACTCCGCCGCCACACTGGTAACGGGTGCGGCCGGGATGGACGCCCAGATGGAACGCATGATGCGCATGATGGACGAAAACTTCCAGGGCGGCAAGAAAGTGCTCGAAATCAACACGCAGCACCCGCTCATCCGGAATCTGTCGGCTCTGCGCAGCATGCCGGACCAGGAGGCCCTGGTGGATATGGCCATCGAACAGCTGTTCGCCGGCGCCCAGCTGCTGGAAGGATCGCTGACCAGTCCGCAGGACCTCGTGGCCAACATGACGGAGATGATGGTCCGGGCCACGCACGGTAACGACTGATTCGCGTACCTTGGGCGAGTCACCCACTCAGACAGGCATGAAAAAAGAGACGGGGGGCGGGCCATGGCCCGCCCCCCGCTCGATGTGCAGGGTCCGCAACATCCCGTCGGACGCGCAGTCTCCCTGCGGTGGCGTACTGGCGGCACCCAAAAGTGTCACCCAGCGGATGCCGCGTTCGACGCCACATTGAAGGCACAAAGGGACGGCATCTTACGACGGCAACGTTACCGGAGTATTAACGGCTCCGGATACGTTTACAAGCGAGTTTTTGCAAATGGAACCTTCACGCAAGCGGTAATAATGAGGTAATATCCCACAGGTACTCTTCGGGCATACAGTGCGCTCGACCCACTCTGAGCCGGAGTTCGAGGTCGGGAGCCACTTCCCACGCAAACGAAGAGAACACTATGAGAGTTGGTATCGCGGCGGCGTGCATGTCATTGCTCGTTGTCCTGTCCATCTCCGCGCCAAGCAGCCGCGCGTACGCCCAGACGGGGACACTCATTGGGACGGTCATCGATGACGAATTCGGCGACGAACTCATCGGCGCCAACGTCTTGCTCGACGGAACCCTCATCGGAACAGCCACCGGCATGGATGGAGGGTATCGGATCGATGCCATTCCCGCCGGCACCTATACCGTCAAGTTCTCCTTCATCGGATACCAGACGCTCGTTGTAAACAACGTCGAAATCCTGGCAGGCGATGCATCACGACTCGATGCCACGCTTGTCCCGGAAGCGTATCAGCTGGACGGTGACGTGGTTGTAGAGGCCCGTGCCATCCGCAACAATGAAGCCACGCTGCTCAAGGACCGCCAGCGATCGAATGCGGTCAGTGATGCCATCAGTGCTGAAGCCATCAGCCGCAGCGGATCCGGTGATGCCGCTGCCGCCATGTCCAAGGTGACGGGCGCCTCCGTCGTCGGTGGCAGGTACGTGTACATCCGAGGCCTTGGAGACCGCTACACCAGCACGACGTTGAACGGCTCGTCACTCCCCAGTTCAGACCCGGATCGGAAGGCATTCCAGCTGGACATGTTTCCGTCGGCCCTTCTCGAAAACATTGTCACCCTGAAGACCTTCACGCCGGACAAGCCAGGCGACTTCAGTGGCGGCCTGGTCGACGTATCGACCAAAACCTTCCCGGACAACTTCACGCTGCAGGTTTCCGCGTCCATGACGTACGATGACCTGGCAACGGGTAATTCGAACTTCCTGTCCATCGACGGAAGCGGTACGGACTGGCTCGGGTACGATGACGGCGCCCGCGCCCTACCCGATGTACTGGCTCAAAAAGACCCGACGAAGCAGCTTCCCACGGAACAGGACCTGCGGGATGTCCGTCGCGATGTGACCAATGAAATCAGGTCGGCACGTGCCGATACGTTGAACAGCTTCGCGAGCGCATTCAACAACGTCATGTCACCGACGACGCGGTCCGCGCCCGTGAACTACAGCTTTTCATCGGCCATCGGCGGCCAGACGCGCTTCCTGGGCATGCCGGTCGGATATACCGGCAGCCTGACCTACGGCCGTGCATACAGCATGTACGAAGACGGTGTGTTCAGTCAGTGGTCCCTGTCGGGCGGCGATGTGGCCGGTGTGGACAACCTGACCTCCGGAACATACTTCGGTGCGAATCCGGACTTGAGCCTGATTTCCCGCGCCGATTCACTGGAAGCGTCGAGCTTCGTCAACATGCGCGGTACGGACGAAGCCAACTGGGGCACGTCGGCGTCGCTGTCCTTCCGGCCGAGCGGCAATCACGAAGTCACACTGAACGCCCTTCGCACGCAAAGTGGCAAGACGGAAGCCACCTTGCTTGGCGGATTCCGTGACCAAAACAGCACGGCCACGTTCCTGACGCGGGCCATTGACTACGAAGAGCGGGCCCTGACGTCCTTCCAGCTGCGCGGCAAGCACTACTTCAGCCCGATTACGGTAGAGTGGGCTGCTTCGGCTGGCGAGAATACGCAGGAGGAGCCCGATCTGCGCTTCTTCTCATCGGTGCAGAACATCCAGATGACGTCTGCCGGAATGGATACCACGTACAGCCTGGGTGGGGGCAATGCCCCGCCGCCGCAGCGCTATTTCCGGAGCCTGGCAGAAGACACGCGCAGCGTGAAGCTCGATGTGACGGTGCCCATGACGGTGTGGAGCAGCCTGAAAGGAAAGATCAAGGTAGGTGGGTCCATGGACGCAACCGGCCGGACCTTCCGCCAGCGCCGTTTCGAATATTCCGAAGGGCGTGAAATCCGGTTTGCCGACTATAACGGCGATGTGGAAGCCTACTTTGCGACCGGCAACTTCGGCGTACTCGATACACTGAATGTCGGTGCCATTACGGCTTTCAACGCCGGGCTGTACCTGCAGGAGAACTCACCTGCCCGTGCCAACTACGATGCCGATCGTGATGTGGCGGCTGCCTACGGCATGATTGAACTGCCCATTACGCGGGCCCTCCGGTTCATTGCCGGAGCGCGCGTGGAAACGACCACCATCCAGTCCGAGAGCTTCGACGCGTCCCTCGCGGATGACATCCGGATGGCAAAGGTGGACGAGACAGACATCCTGCCGTCCGTGAATGCCGTCCTCGGGCTGACCAAGAACATGAACATCCGGGCGGCTGTCACCCGTACGCTGGCGCGCCCCACGTTCCGTGAGCTCGCGCCTTTCCAGAGCTTCAACTTTGTAGGCGGTGACATCCAGGAAGGCAACCCGCTCCTGTCGCGCACGCTCATTGACAACTATGACCTTCGTTGGGAGTGGTTCATGCGCCCGGGCGAGCTGGTAGCCGTGAGCGCGTTCTACAAGGAGTTCACCGACCCCATTGAGCAGGTCATCCGGAATGTGGGTGAAGGGAGCTTCGTTTCGTTCCAGAATGTGGAAGCCGCACGGGTCTACGGCGCCGAGTTCGAAGCCCGGATGGGTCTCGACCGGTTGTTCTCGTATCCCGTGCTCAGCCGCATGTCCGTGGGGGGCAATTTCTCCCTGGTGCAATCGTACGTGGACATTCCGGAAGCGGAGCTTGTCATCATTCGTGCGGCCGATCCCGGAGCCGAGGACACGCGTGCCCTGGTCGGACAGTCGCCGTACTTGCTGAACCTGAGCGTGAACTACGAACACCCCTCGGCCGGAACGGCGGTAGGTGTGTACTACTCGATCTTCGGCGACCGTCTGCTGGCGGTCACGGAAGGTGCCACGCCGGATGTCGTGGAGAAGTCACGCGGCGACCTGGACGTCACGGTCTCGCAGACGCTCGCGCAGCGTTTTCGCATGAAGGTGACCGCGAAGAACGTGCTGGGCACGGATATCCGGCAGACGCAGACCTACAAAGGCGTCGACTATGACTACATCGCGTACTCGCGATCCCGGACCCTTTCGATCGGACTCACCTACGCCATCGATTGATGTCACGACCTCTCATTCCATCATTACCTGAGACCCTGAAGGCGGCCCGAAAGGCCGCCTTCAGGCGTTTTAAGGGCCATGTTAAGAAATCATAACCACCACCAACCTGTACCATGCAGCGAATTTCTACAATCCTCCTTCTGCTCTTGATGGCGTCCCCCGTCGCCACAATGGCCCAATCCGGTGACGTCGAGTTGCGTCCCGAAGTGACCGTCACCGACGCGTCCATCAATTCAGGCGACACGGTTACGTGGACGGCCGACAACGTGTATGTGCTGGATGGTGCGGTCTTCGTGGAAGACGGCGCCGAACTGCACATTGAAGCCGGAACGGTTGTCAAGGCGCTCGACGGCGTGGGCACCTCGGCTTCGGCTTTGATCGTATCCCGCGGCGGCAAGATCTACGCCATGGGCCGCCCGGATGCACCCGTCATCTTCACCTCCATCCAGGACAACATCTCAAGCCCCGACCTGCTGACCTACGAGTCGCGCGGTCTGTGGGGCGGCGTGGTGCTGCTGGGTCATGCCGGGACGAACAACCCCGGTGATGCGAGCGGCGACTACCAGGAAGTGGAAGGCGTGAATGAGCTCGTTTCGGCAGGTGATACGCGCGCCCAGTACGGCGGCAACGACGACAACGACAGCTCGGGCATC